>ERZ773087.1037-NODE-1037-length-18922-cov-26.414321_pt1 | contig 18922 bp, 17 predicted proteins | sample MGYA00511375_ERZ773087 | MGnify/ENA primary metagenome ERZ773087 (study PRJEB29015, sample SAMEA2737995) | human oral metagenome | biome: human oral; feature: human-associated habitat; material: dental | place: China | collected 2063 ...
ATAAAGAAAATCCACAAGAATATATATTCAGTGGGAAAAGAATAAAAAGAGGACTATATCAAACAAGCACAGGTAAACTCATAAATGCAGATTGTAATGGAGCATTAAACATATTAAGGAAAGGTAAAGTTGTGGATTTAGGTATCCTATACAATAGAGGTGAGCTGAACACACCTAAAAGAATAAGGATTTTAAAATCAAACTTCTTAGAAAATTTTTAAATATTTTTAAAGATTTTAGAACCCTGCGACTTTAGTCGTGGGAGGTTCAGAGGTTATGAAGATGAAAAGCATATAAGTGTTGGGATTTTTGGGACAACGAAGCATAATGAAGTGTTGAAGGATATTAAAGAGTTTTATGAAAAAGAGATTTGGGAAAAGCCAGTTTGGACGATTCCCAAAATATTTACGTATGTTTTTGAGAAAAAATATAATTTGAGCGAGAAAAGAGAAAATTTATTGGAAGATGGGAAAATAGTGATTTTTCCGAAAGAATATTTTTATCCTTACGGGTTTCATGAAAAATATACAGATGACTGCATAAAATCTGAAACTTATGGGATACATTGGTGGAATGACAGCTGGAGCAGTTTGAAGGCGAGGCTGTTTTTGGAAGCGAAGCATTTATCAGGAATAAAAAAATTGGTGAAAAAGACTAGAATAATTGCCAGGTATTATTTGAAGAAAAAACATAAATAAAAGACAAAGGAAAAAATAAAGTTGGTAGATACTAAAAAAAGTGATATAATGGAATGAAATATTTATATAATAAACAAAGGATTAGGAGAAACAAGAGAAAAATGAGCAAATTAAAAAAAGTATTATTGTCGCTTATGATTTGTGGGGCGACTGTTAGCTGGGCAAAGGAATTTAAGATGATGACATATAATATTTATGGGGCAAGGCTTACGAATGGACAGAAATTGGGAGAAAGCATAAAGCCGTATGCACCTGATTTTGTATCACTTCAGGAAGTTGATAAATTTACAAAGAGAAGCAATTTTAGGGATGTAACGTCTGATATTGCAAAAGTCTTGGGATATGATTATTATTTTTTCAAAAAATCGAGAGATTATGATGGCGGGGAATATGGAATTTCATTTATCTCAAAATATCCGCTTGAGAAAATATACACTTATGAATTGCCCTCAGAAGGTGAGGAAAGAAGACAGCTTGTAGTTGCAGAACTTTCTAAAAAGACTTTTGGTAAAAAGGTTTTAGTTATGAATACACATTTAGACTTTAAGCCAAGTATAAAACCTGAGGAAATGGAATCACTTGATTTACTTACAAAATTTTTTGATAAAGATGATATAAAATTTATAAGCGGAGATTTTAATTTTTTGCCATCAACAAAATATTATGGACAAATGACAAAGGACTGGAGAGATACATATATGGAAGCTAATTTTAGTGGAGCAAGATCACTTTCAGATCCAAGAATTGACTATATTTTTGGAAGTCAGTCAAAAAAATGGAAGGTGAAGTCAAGTTATTTTATCAATGATGCAACTCAAGACTGGACAAAATTGTCGGATCATCTTCCATATATAACAACTGTGGATATAAAATAAAAAAATTGGGATAGGAAAAAAATAAAAGGAGGTATGAAGTATGAAGGTTTCCCTTGTAATGCCAACAATTAATGTTACAACTGAACTTGAATTATTTTTGAAAAGTTTGAGAACACAGACTTATAAAGATTTTGAGTTAATTGTAGTGGATCAGAATGAAGGAAATGAAGCTTTTGAAATTGTGAAAGATTATGAAGAGGAATTTAAGATAAAATATGCAAAAAGCGATGAAAAGGGGCTGAGTTTAAACAGAAATAGAGGGCTTGTACTTATGGAAGGGGAAATTGTGGGATTTCCCGATGATGACTGTGAGTATCAGCCTGATACGTTGGAAAAAGTTGTTGCTTTTTTTGAAAGAAAAAAAAATTATCGGATTTATTCGTGTCGTACACTTGAACGTGGGAAAACTTATGGAACAGGTGTTATGGAAAAAAAAGACATGGAAATAACTAAAGATAATGTAGATAAAACAGTGAAATCTATAACTTTTTTTGTAAATTATAAAAAAGATGATATTATTTTATTTGATGAAAATTTGGGAGTTGGTGCGACTTTTGGAAGTGGAGAAGAAACTGACTATGTGCTTACATTACTTCATAAAGGCTACAAGGGAAGATATTTTGCAAACGACATAATTTTTCATCCAGCTAAAAAAGGAAACTACAGCGATTTGGATCGTGCATATAAATATGCTTTGGGATTTGGAGCATTAGTAAAAAAGGAAGTTAAGGGTAGAAAAAACAGATTTTATATTCTGAAATACTGGAAGCGGCAATTTAGAAGTTTTGTTGGAATGATTGTTACAAGAAACAGGGCATATCATAGAGTTGTGATGAAGGGTAGAAAAATTGGATATACAAAATATAAAATTTAAAAAATAGGAGAAAAATATGGATAAGATAAAATGTTTGATAAATATGATAATAGCTTATCTAATTTATCCATTTAACAAAGGGAACTTTAAAAATAGAAATATTTGGCTTGTGGGAGGAAATGCAGGAGAGCTTTTTGTGGATAATGGACGTGCAATGTATGAATATTTACGGTCAAAACAGCAGGAGGAAGTATACTGGGTGATAAACAGAAATGCCAAAATTGCTAAAAAAATTCCAGGAGAAAAGCTGATAAAAGGAAGTATAAAAAGCTACCTTTATTTTATGAATGCAAAAGTTGCATTATTTTCCCACTCAATTTCTGCGGACATTGTCCCATACCTGTTTGTAGTACCATTAATAAATAAATTTCATAAAAAAGTATTCAAAGTATTCCTGAATCATGGAACAGTAGGCTTTAAAGTCCGACAGGCAATGAATCCAAAAACAGCAAAAGTAGCAGAAGCACTTGTAAAATCCTATGATTTAAATATCTGTGACTCAGAATTTGAAAGAAAAGTGAAAACAGAAGTCTGGTGGGAAGTGCCGAAAGAAACAGCGGTTATAACAGGTTATCCAAGATATGACAAATTATATAATTTGGAAATCGCTGAAAAACAAATATTTTTTATGCCAACTTGGCGAAATTGGCTAAAATCAGAAAATCAAAAATTTGAAGATACAAAATATTTTCAGAATATCTCAAATTTAATTACAGATAAAAAATTAAATGATTATCTGGAAAAAAATAATATTAAATTGAATGTCTACATTCATCAACTAATGCAGGATCATTTAAAAAATTTTGGAAATATAAAACTTGGAAAAAATATAAAAATACTTCCAAAAGAAGTAAATATAACTGAAGAACTGCAAAAATCAAAATTATTAATAACAGACTATTCAAGTGTAGCTTATGATTTTTATTATTTGAATAAACCAATCATATTTTTTCAATTTGATAAACGTGAATATGAAGAAAAAGTTGGCTCTTACGTAGATTTAGATAAGGATTTGTTTGGAAAACAGGCTAAAATTGTGGAAAAATGTGTAGAGGAAATTATTGAGATTTCTGAAAATAATTTTCATTATGACAAGGAAATGAAGAAAAAATCTGATAAGTTGAGAGAAAAGTTTTTGAAATATGTGGATAAAGGCAATTGTGAGAGAGTTTACAATGAAATTTTAAAAAGAATAAATTAAAACTTGATTTTTTACTAAGGATTTATAACATATGTTGTTATTAATAAATATTTTCTTTGTATTATTAAGTTTTTTCTTTACTTATTTTCGCAGGATTGCTCATTGCCGCAAATCCTTATCTTGCAGTAAAAGTTTATCCTGAGAATTAAAATGTATGGCAAGATTGCTCCGCAATACCTATGGCTAGACTCCGACTTTTATTTGCCCAACTCCGAAACTCCTCCTTTCGTCGTCAAACAGTCGTAGTTGATCAAATAAAAGCTCCGTCGGTTTTTAAACTAAAAAATTTATTTTGTTAAAGAAAAAATATTTATTATAAATTTCCGAGATTTTAATTTTTCGGTAAAGTACAACTTGTTTGAGCTTTTCTATTTTATTTGAATTGAGAACAAGTTCATGAGATTAAAATAACTTTTATTAAAAGCGAGTTTTGTCTTTTGCTATAAAATTAAAATTTGAGAGCGGAAGTGCAGAGGGATGACGTTTGATACCTCTGCGTTAAAAAAGATTATAAAGTGTGTAAATAACAATAATTATTAAATAAAAAAATTGATATAAAAATGGAAAAGAAAAAATTTTTATTAATTTTTTAAAAAATTGAAAAAGAAAATAAACTATGATAAAATCTAAAGATAAAAAAATAAAGAGAACAGAGGTAAAATAAAGATGGCAGATACACCGCTTATGAAGCAATATAAGGAGATAAAATCAAATTTTGAGGACTCTATATTGTTTTTTAGATTGGGTGATTTTTATGAGATGTTTTTTGAGGATGCGGTGAAAGCGTCACGGGAGCTGGGACTTACGCTTACTTCGAGAAATAAGGAAAAAAATGTAGATGTACCGCTTGCAGGAGTTCCGTTTCATTCGGCAGATTCATATATAACAAAACTTGTTTCAAAAGGGTATAAAGTTGCGATTTGTGAGCAGACAGAAGATCCGAAGATGGCAAAGGGAATTGTAAAACGGGAAGTTGTAAAGATTATAACGCCAGGGACAGTTGTGGATGTGGAGGCGCTTGATGCCAAGAGCAATAATTACTTGATGAGTATTTTGAAAATTGAGAATAAACTTGGGATTGCGTATATTGATATAACGACTGGGGAGTTTAAGGTAACGGAAGTTGAAAAGGATGATGATTTTGTAAAATTATTTAATGAGATTAATAAGATTGAGCCTAAGGAAGTACTTGTTACAGAGGATTTTTATGGAGAAATAAAGGAAAAGTTAGATGATTTTTTACAAAAGAATGATTCAGTTGTAACTTTTGTGAATAAGGTTCGGGATAGTGTAAAATATCTTATGGATTATTTTGAGATTGTGTCGCTGGAAAGTTATGGGATTAAGGATAAAAAGGCGATAATTGGAGCTGCAGCCATGGCACTTGATTATGCAGCTGCTATGCAGGTTGAGCATGAGCTGACTGTGGAAAAAATTGAGTTTGTGAATATTTCCAATTATGCTGAAATAAATGCGATTACGAGCAGAAACTTGGAACTTTTAAAAAATCAGAGAGAAAAAACTGTTTATGGCTCGCTTCTGTGGGTGCTGGACGAGTGTAAAACTTCGATGGGAACACGGCTTTTAAAAAGATTTATAAATAATCCGCTTTTAAATATTGAAAAAATACAGAAAAGACAGGAAGATGTACAGTATTTTATTGATAATATCTTGATTCGTGAAGATTTGAGAGAAAAACTTGAGAATATTTACGATTTGGAGCGGCTTTTGGGGAAAATAATCTTTGGAAGTGAAAATGGAAAAGATTTGACAGCATTGAAAAAAACGATAAAATCGGCTGTTGAAATAATGAAAATTTTGGGAAATACTGATTTTTTTAAGGATATTGATGCAAATATTTTGTTTGAGTGTTATAAAATAATTGACGACAGTATAAATGAAGATGCGCCATTTTCAGTACGTGAAGGTGGAATTATAAAATCTGGATACAATGCGGAACTGGATGAAATCAGGAATATTATGAATTCTGGGAAGGATTTTTTGCTGGATATTGAACAGCGTGAAAGGGAAGCAACTGGAATTCGAAATATGAAAATAAAATTTAACAAGGTTTTTGGTTACTTCATCGAAATTACAAAAGCAAATCTGGATATGGTGCCAGAACATTACATAAGAAAACAGACTCTTTCAAATTCAGAGAGATACATTACGCCTGAACTGAAAAAATATGAGGACACAATAATAAATTCCAAAGCAAAAATCGAAGATTTGGAATACCATTTGTTCAAGGAAATTAGCGGAAAACTCAAGGAACATCGGAAAATTTTGTCAGAACTTGCAGAAAGGATTGCATACATTGATGTAATGGTATCTTTTGCTGTAAGTGCCATTGAAAATGATTACACAAAACCTGAAATGAACGAGGAATATTCCTTTGAAATTGAGGGTGGAAGGCATCCAGTTGTGGAAAAGCTGATTGGAAGGACGGATTATGTTTCAAATGATACAGTTTTTACCGAAAAGGAAAGTTTTATTGTACTGACAGGGCCTAATATGTCGGGAAAATCAACGTATATGAAGCAAATCGCATTAATTTCCATAATGGCTCAGATTGGTTCTTTTGTCCCTGCTAAAAAAGCAAATTTATCAATTATAGACAAATATTTGACACGAATTGGAGCTTCTGATGATATTTTGAGTGGGCAAAGCACATTTATGGTGGAAATGAGTGAAGTTTCCAATATTCTAAACAATGCGACTGAAAGAAGTCTGATAATACTTGATGAAGTTGGACGTGGAACTTCCACAACCGACGGTGTTTCCATTGCGACTGCCATTTCAATGTATATTCACGATAAAATTGGTGCTAAGACAGTTTTTGCAACACATTATCACGAACTTACTGATTTAGAAAATAAATTTGCACACATTGTAAATTATCGGATAGAAGTAGATGAAAAGCAGGGAAAAGTGATGTTTTTGCGAAATATTGTAAAAGGTGGAGCTGATAAGTCTTATGGAATTGAAGTAGCGAAATTGGCGGGGCTTCCGAAGGAAATACTTGTTGAAAGCAAGAAAGTTTTAAAACGGCTGGAACAGAAAAAGGAGCTTATTGAGAAAACGGTGGATGTTCATCAGCTCTCGCTTTTTGGAGGAAATTTAGAATTTGAAGATAATTTTGACGAAGCTGAAAAAGATTTTAAAAATGTTGAAAATAATCAGTTTTATGAGGAAAAATTAGCACAAATTGAAGAAGAAAAGGAAAAATTACGAAAAATTATGAATAAGATAGAAGATTACGATATAAATAATATTACACCAATGGATGCAATGAAATTTTTGTTTGAATTGAAGGAAAATATGAAAAAAGATAATAAATAGGAGAAAAAATAATGTGGAAGAGAATAGGTTATGGAGGACTTGTATTAATACTGATATATTTTATATATGCTGTATTTTTTAAAAAAATTCCGGCACCGCTTGATCAGATGCAAAAGGATATGAAGGCTAAAAAAGTTGTGTACAGATTAAAAGATGAGGCAATCGTTTATGCAGATGAGCAAATCGGATCTGAAGGAGATGAAGTCATTAAATTTAAAAATGTGATTATAGATCTTGTAAAAAAACAGATGGTAATTTCTGGAAAAGAAGGGATTGTAAATACTAAGACGCTTGATGTTTCATTGATGAAAAAAGTTGTTGGAACAACGAAGGATAGAAAGTGGGAAATTTATACAGAACGGGTAGATTATAAAAAACAGGGAGATCAGCTAATTTCGCCAGTAAAAACAAAACTGGTAAATACTTTTGATGACACTTTTTCTGAAGCGGATAAAGTTGAAACAACGACGAAGTTTGAAACGATTGTAGCTACAGGACATGCAAAATATAATAATAAAAAAGATAAAAAAACTATGACTGCAGATAAGATTACATATAATGATCCGACAAAGGTAAGTTTTGCAGAAGGCCATGTTGTCTATAAGGAAGAAAAAACTAAAAGAATGCTTACAGCAGATAAAATGCGATATGATGACATTAATAAAATAGGAAATGCAGAAGGTCATGTGCATTACACTTCTCCTGAAAGCAAGCTGGATGCTCAAAAGGCAGATTATTATATGAATGGTGATGATGAAAGAGTAGAAGGTTTTGGGAATGTTGTTTATACAGGGAAAGAAAGTGTAATTACAGCAGATAGTGCCGTGTATTTCATCAAGAAAAAACAAATTAATGGAAATGGACATGTTGTTTATAAGAGTAAAGAAAGTGTAATTACAGGAGACAGTGCTGTTTATCTTGTTGATAAGAAACAAGTTGATGGAAGAGGGCATGTAAGATATACTGGAAAAACTATGATAATTACAGGAGATCATGTCTTTTATGATAAAATTGCCAATATAATAACTGGTGATGGAAATGGTACGTATAATTATTTGCCGAGAAGAACGACAGGAACTTATAGAAGTGGAGTTTATGATTTGAAAACACACACTATGACAACAAGTGATTATTATACTGCTAATTACGATGATTATAAAATGGATGGAACAGGGCTTGTGTATGTTTTTCCTACAGGAAATGCTACTATGAATGGACCTTTTAATGTAAAAAAACAAAACTTTAATGTTCATGGTGCAAATGGAAAAATGAATACAATTTCAAAAGATATTTTTGCAAATAAAATGGAAATGACAAGTATTCAAGGGGATAAAATTTCATCTGATATTGGACAGGGAAGTTTTGAAAAAAAGGAATTTAGATTTGACGGGCATGTTAAAGGTAAGATTCGTGGAAATGTAAAAGACCTGGTAAATGATCCAAGACCACTTGTAGAATCAGAAGCAGTCCATTTTATTGGAAATACAGCAAAAGTTTATTTTGTTTCTCATAAAAATGGAAGCAATATGAGTATTACACGTAGTGAGATTAAAGAGAATGTTCACATGACTTATAAAGATATTACATTAGATTCTCAATATAATGAAATGGATTCAAGAAGAAACCTTATACTTGCAAGGGATAAGGTTATGGTTGACTTTAAAAATAACACTAAGATGACTGCAAATTATTTGTATATGGATATGAATAAGCAGGAAGGATATGCTAGAAATAACATAAAAATCGTAAGTACATTGCCACAGTTTAGAGCGATTAATACAAGTGCTGACAAGGCTATAATTTATCTAAAGGATAAAAAAATAAAATTAAATGGAAATGTAGTAACTTATCAAGGTAAAAATCAAATTTCATCTAAAAGTGCAATATATGACATGGATAAAAAAATTCTTGAAAATGAAGGAAATATTCAAATGCGGTATGAAGTTCAGAATAATGGTGATAATAACGGCAGTAACGAAATTCAAGGAAAATCAGATCCTAGAAATTCTGCAGCGGTTCAAGAAGTAATAGGCAAGTTGTCAGTTTCTGAAGGAGGACATCTTCCAAAATCAATGACTGCCTCAAACGGAGTTCCAGTTACAATAAGATGGCATTCTTCAAATTCAAGCTTATATTCAGTATCTGGAAGAGTTAATAAGCAGTTTTACGGTGGCGGAAGTAAAGGTGCAACATTGACTGCAACTGCAAAGGCTGGAGTAGATACTGCAGAAAGAACCTTTAGTGTAAGCGTTCCGACAGAATCGGCTCACGAAATGCTAGTAAGGGCAGCAAGTAATATTTATGTTCCAGAAGATGGAGAAAATCTGCCTTCATCAGTTAGAGTAAATGTAAATAAAGGGACAATAGATATACCAATATCTTGGAGTAAAAATGGAGATAGAAATGTAGCAACATTAAGATATGGCGGTGCTTCTTATCGTCAACAATTTTAAATAGTTTTTATTTTTTATAAGAAAATCAAATTTATATTTTAGTGTATCATTGGTATATTTGATAATTTTAAAAGGGGCTGATGCCTCTTTTTCTTTTATTATTAAAAATAATATATTATATAATATTTAATCTAGTTAGATTTAAAGAAATATTAATAATACTTTTTGAGAGGTATGTGTCTGTAATGATAAAATAAGTTGAAAATAAGTTTGATGTTATAATGGAATTATGATATAATATTCTTTAGAAAAATTATTAGATATAGAAAGAGGAAAGAAAAGGAAATGAGAAAAAAAGTAAAAATTGGCATTAAAAGTAAAAAAATGGTGTTGTCTATGGCATTTTTGGCTATATCGGCATTTTCATTTGCTGATGGTGAAAACTACCATGATTATAAGGCACTGTTAATTGGGGATGTAAATGGAAATATTATAAAGGAAGATAATAGTTTAGCTGTTCGACCTTTGGCATCAGTTACGAAAATTATGACATCAATATTGACATTGGATAAAATAAAGACAGGACAAATTTCCTATGATGATAAAGTAACAATTTCGTCAAAGGCTGCTTCAGTTCCTTACGGGGTAAAATTAACAGCTGGGAAACAGTATACGGTAAGAGATTTATTAAAGGCAACAATTATCAAATCATCAAATAATGCTGCTTATGCACTTGCTGAATATGTGGGAGGAGATGTACCGAGTTTTGTACATTCGATGAACGAAAAAGCAAAAAGTTATGGGTTAGATTCACTTAGATATTGTTCTCCAAATGGGTTGCCGCCTAGTTATACAGGTTCTTGCATGGATCAAGGAAATGCACGTGATTTGTATAAATTGGCTCAAATAACACTAAAAGATTATAGTGAATATTTAAACTTTTCAAAAAATAAAGTAGAATACATTGACAATGGAAATACAAAAGTGACTTCTACAAATACTCTTTTGGGAAATGTGCAAGGAGTAGATGGATTAAAGACAGGTTATCACGATGCCGCAGGTTCAAATATCGTATTGACTGCAAGTAGAGGTGATGATAGAATGATAGCTGTTATTTTAGGTTCAAATCATGCGAAGGATAGAAATGCAATTGGAGCAAGAGAAATAAATGATTACTATATAAATGGCTATGCAAAGAAAAATGGTGGAAACAGTTATGCTTATGCAGGTGATAATAGCAATAGGAATAAACGTAATTACAACAATAATCAAAATAGTAATAGAAATAGTAACAATAACGGCAATGGATTTAATAACAATAATGCTGAAAATAATAATGCTCAAAAGGGAAATAAAATAGAGCAATTCTTTAATTCAATTTTTGGTAAAAATAATAATAATAATTCAGCAAAGAAAATGAAAATTATAAGTAAAAATGATATAGTGGCAGTAGCAGAAATAGGTGAAAAAAAATATAACTTGTATCCTACAAAAGATGTGGAAATAACAGCGACTCAACGACCAAATTTGACTTATACGGTAAATTTAAATTCAGGAGTGAACAAAAATAGCAGGGGAAAAATTGTTGGAACTTATATTGCAACCGACGGAACGTTGACTTATAGTGGAGAATTGATTATGAAATAATAAAAAAGAGCTGTTTTTATAACGGCTCAATTTTATTTTATAAAAATAAATAACAGAAAGGAAAATAAAATGTCTATCGGAGTATTTGATTCGGGAATCGGAGGGCTTACTGTATTAAAGGAAATTAGAAAAGTTTTGCCAGATGAAAAAATATATTATCTTGGAGATACGGCAAGAGTTCCGTATGGAGAAAAGACAAAAGAGCTGATTATAAGATATTCAAAGGAAATCGTTGAATTTTTGCTGGAAAAAAATGTGAGTGCTATTGTAGTAGCTTGTAATACAGCCACTGCACTTGCATTAAAGGAGTTGAAGGAAACTTTTAAGATTCCGATTATTGGAGTAATTGAAGCTGGGGCGAGAACGGCAATAGAAGCAACAGAAAGTGGTAAAATCGGTGTAATTGGAACGAAGGCGACTATACAATCTGGAAAATATGAAGAGGAAATAAAACTTTTTAATAAAAAAGTGGAAGTGCTTCAAAAAGCTTGCCCACTTTTTGTTCCAGCGGTGGAAGAAGGAATTTTAAGTGGAAAGCTGGTAAATCAGATAATAAAGACATATCTTGATGATTTTAAGGGAAAAATAGATACTCTGATATTGGGATGTACTCATTATCCTTTGTTAAAAGATGCCATAAGTAAAATTTATCCAGATATAAAAATAGTAGATCCAGCCAAGGAAACAGCTTTAGATTTAAAGGAAATTTTGGAGCAAAATGAATTTTTAAAAAATGATGCGAAAAAAGATGAAGAAGTAAAATATTATGTGACAGATGGGCAGGAAAAATTTAAGGAAATTGGAATTATGTTTTTGGAGGAAGATATTCCAAAAGTTGAATTGGTAAAATTATAAATTAATGTTAGAGTAAAATTTTATATTATTTCAAATAAAAAAACTTTATCATAAATAAAATATAATAAAGAAAGGGCATAGATGTTTGAATATATTTTAGGAAAGTTAGCAGTAAAGAAAATAGATTATGTTGCTTTGGAAATAAATGGATTGGCATATAAAATTCATATATCGTTGAAAACATTTGAAAAAATAGGAAATATTGGGAATGATGAAAAATTATATATTTTTACAAATGTGAAGGAAGATGATATTTCCCTTTATGGATTTAAAACGCAAAATGAAAGGGAACTTTTTAAGGCTTTGATAAGTATAAGTGGAGTAGGTCCAAAACTTGCGATTGCAATATTATCGACTTTTAATATGAGGGAAATTATTGAAATTGTTACGGAAGATGAGTCTAAAATTTTTACAAGAGTTCCAGGGCTTGGAATAAAAAAGGCTCAAAAAATAATACTGGATCTGAAGGATAAAGTAAAAAAAATAGATATATCGGAAATGCTTGAAGAAACTAGCAATCTATCGAACGGAAAACTGATAACTTCAGAATCTTTTGATCCTAAAATTTCACTAATGAAGGAAGATCTAAAATTAGCCTTAGAATCTTTAGGATATACAAATACTGATATTTCCAAATGGATAAAAGATAGTGAATTGGCGCAATTAAAGGATATTAGCGAGGCTATAAAAATAGTTTTGCAAAAAATTCAAAATAAAAAATAGTTTTGCAAAAATGTTAGTCCTTTTGGTTTTACAAATAAATATGATATATAAAAAATGTACCTTTAAACTTTTTACTTTAAAATTAAGTTTTTAGGTACATATTTTTTTGCTAAAAAAATCTTTCTAATCTTATCATTTATAGTGAACCCTATTTAAGATTAAACTGCTAAAAATTATATAAATTTAGGGTTTGAGTAAAATAGTCATAATTTTTGAGTTCAGTTTATAAAATCAAGAAATAGATTTAGTATTAATTATTTACCATGTTTTTTTACCATAGTCTTTTTATTATTTCTTTTTTCTTGAAAATTTACAGTTCGTTTCTTTTCTAGTATTTTATTAGTTTTTTTTCTTTCTGGTTGAACGATCATTGGTTTCGGCTTTGGATTTTTGGGCTTGGGCGGCATAGCGAGAGATACTATTGATATTCCTGTAATTCCCAAAAATGCAACCATTTTTTTAAAAGTATTTTTCATATTCATATTAATCATCTCCATTCAGATCTATCTTTATTTTTTTATTTTGTTCATATCTTTTCTTGAACAAATATATAATATCATTTAATTTTGACAAAAATATGTAAAATTTATGACTTTTTTGTGAAATTTCAAATTATTTATTTTAAAATCAGATTAAAAATATGTTGACAAAAATATAAAAATATAGTATTATTTAATTAACATTAAATATTAATTAATAAAAAAGGAAGAAAAATGAATTATTATGAAGTGCTAGGTGTATCTGAAAATGCTGATATTTCAGAAATAAAGAAAAAATATAGGAAATTGGCGATGAAATATCATCCAGACAGGAATTCGGGGGATGAAAATGCTACTAAAAAATTTCGGAAGGTAACAGAGGCTTATGAGGTTCTTGGGGATGAAAAGAAAAGGGAAGAGTATGACTGTAAAAGAAAAAATGTTCAGAGTCAAAGAAGAAATAAGAATAAAAAGGAAAATGTCAAGGATGAATTTTCTCAAAACGATTTTACTTTCGGAAGGGATTTTTTTAAAAGTGCTAAGGAAATGAGAGGAATGTTTGAAAATAGTTTTAGGATGGATAAAATGGGAGAGAAAAGGGCAAGGTCGGAAAAAGAGAATATTAAAAGTAGGTTTGATCAGTTTTTTGATGTAAAGAAAAAAAATAATGATAATTTTGGGTAACTTTATAAATTTTTATAAGAAATTTAGGGTTTCTGATAATAAATAGAATATTATTTTAAAAAAATAATCGAACCTGTTTAAAATCAAATTGTTGAAAATTATATAAATTTATGTTTTAAGTAAAATAGTCATAGTTCTTGAGTTCAGTTTTAAGGCAGTTTTACTACAAAAAAGATAAATTGAGGGAAGGAAAAAAGGAAATGTTATGGGCAATTAGAAGATTTTTTTCAAATTTTAGAAGTATTTTTAGACGGCCGTTTGGACGAGGCAGTATTTATCGGCTGGAAAGGCTTAGAAGTGTTGCACGAATGAAGGAAAATGGAAAAAATAGAAGTGAAAAAAATGGTTTAGGAGTGGATAAGGGAATTAGAAAATATGAAAAACGGAAATTAAATGCTAGAAATCAGAAAAGTTATAAATTTTTTAATGTGAAAAATATTTTGATAATGATAGTTTTGATATTTACGTTTATTTTTGTACATTTTTCAGGATATTCTGCAAAAAGTCTTTATTTTTCGATTTTTATTTATATTGGAGTTACACTTTATTTGCTTATTTTGGAAAGATTTTTTGAAAAGGTGGAAGTTCAAGAGGAAATTAAAAATATAAAAAATGATAGAGAAAGGGAACATAATGTTTTTTTAGAAAGAGTAAAGGAAATAGAGGATTTAGAGAAAAATCAGATTGAGCATATATTTTTGAAGGATTCAGAAGATTATGACATGAAAATATGGAAAGTTGGAAGGGCAACTTCACTTTTAATTGGAAAACAATCGCCTAGAAATCGGGTGGATATTGATGTAAGTGAAGGGATTTATTCTAATTTAGTTAGTAGGGCTCATGGTATTTTAAATCGTGTTAATGGAATTTGGTACTATGAGGATTTAGGCTCACAAAATGGGAGTGGAATTGAAAAAAGTCTGGATAAGCGGAAAATGAAACTAAAAAAAAATATACCTGTAAAAGTAGAATCAGGTGATATTATTTATTTGGCAACTACAAAAATATTATTAAAATAAAAAAGGGAAATTACAAGAGTAAAATTTGTAAAAATTAATAAATAATATTTGTGAGAGCAAAGAATTAAAATTTTTGTTAGATAAAAAAAGTAAAATTTATGTTTTTTAGTGAAGCTTAGTATTACAGAATTTTATAAATAGATAAAATAAAAAATGGAGGAATATTTTAAAATGAAATTAGATAGATGTAAAAATGGGCATATATACGATGTTTCAAGATACAGTTCGTGTCCCTACTGTAAATCGGAAGGATTGGAAACGGAAGTTCAAGATGATAAAATTAATTTAGTTGAGCAAATGGAAGATGAAGATAGAACTACTGCCTACTGGTCAAAGGATAGCACTGTAGATCCTGTTGTTGGGTGGCTTACGTGTATTGAAGGACATGACAAGGGGAAGGATTACAGAATTGTGAGTGAGCGGAACTTCATTGGGCGTGGAGAAAATATGGATATTCAAATTTTAGGAGATACTATGATTTCTAGAAAAAACCATTGTTCAATAAGTTATAATCCAAAACAGCGAAAGTTTATGCTAACTCCTGGAGATTCCAATGGATTGATTTATTTAAATGGAGAGGCTGTTTATAATACAGTGGAATTGAGAGCTTATTCGGTTGTGGAAATGGGAGAAAGTAAATTTGTGTTTGTAAATCTTTGTGGGGATTATTTTGATTGGGAGAAAGAAAAGGCTAGAGATGATAATGTGAAAAGAAAATATGAAAAAAATTTAGATAATAAAAAAATAGATGAAAATATAAATTTTGTGAATAGAAATAGTAGAAATGGAGATTTAGAAGTAAAAATTGAAGATTATGAGAAAAATTTATAATTTAATGAAATTAAAGAATTATAAATAAAGATAAGATAGTGAGGATAAAGGTTGGATAGTTGTTATAGCAAGGGGTTAAGAATTCTTGTTAAGATAAGAAAAAATTAAAAATTTTTTTATAGTTGCAGAAATAATAAATTTAATGAAATTAAAGGGAGAAATGGGAAGATGAGAAAGGATGAGGCAAAATTTATTACGGAATTTTTAAGCGAGGCTGGAACGAAGACTGAAAATAGTGATTATTTTGGATATGTTTTGCTGGATAATTATGCAATTTGGGCTGTGGCAGATGGATTTGATGAGGAAGAAGGAGCAAAAGTTGCGAGCTCTTTCTATCAATCCTGATGTGGTGATAGAAACTCATGATATTATGTATACTGAGGAAAACTATCCTGGATTTATTCAAAGCTTGAACGTTGATTATGTTATTGACGCCATCGATATGGTAACGGCGAAACTTAATATCATTGAGGTTTGTCAACGTGAAAGCATCCCTGTTATTTCTTGTATGGGTGGAGGTAATCGCTTTTACCCAGAAAAACTTATGATTGCAGATATCAATAAGTCTCATACATGTCCTTTGGCACGCGTTATGCGTCGGGAACTCAAAAAACGGGGTATAAAAAAACAATTAGTTTTATTTTCTACTGAAAAACCGACAAAACCACAGTTCCGTGGTGATGCCACAAGTCCTGGGACATGTAGTTTTGTGCCACCAGTGGCAGGTTTTATATTAGCAGCACATGTGTTGCGTACAATTTTGGAGGTACCTGAACAATGAAAAAAGCGAAAATCCATATGGCTGACGGCGGCGATATCGTAATTGAATTATTTGAAAAAGAAGCGCCTGGCACAGTACAAAACTTTATCGACTTGATTAACAAAGGCTTCTACAATGGCCTTCGTTTTCACCGTGTAATTCCTGGTTTCGTAGCACAAGGTGGTTGTCCTAATGGCAACGGTACAGGTGGTCCTGGCTATACAATTAAAGATGAATTAGTTGGCAATCCGCATAAACATGAGCGCGGTGCTTTATCTATGGCTCATCGTGGCCCTAATACTGGTGGTAGTCAGTTCTTTATTGTATATGAGCCACAACCTCATTTAGATGGTGTACATACTGTATTTGGTAAAGTTATTGAAGGTATGGATGTAGTTGATGGTATCCAACAAGGTGCTATCATGGAAACTGTAGAAGTAATCAAAGGTTAATCTCATGAATGAAGTATCTATTAAACATCCAGAATGGCTATATATCGATGTAAATGGTAAAACATCATATGGGTATGACCAAGAGTGGTTCACTGATGAGTGGCAACGCTTGTCTGGTTGTGGGCCTACATCGGCATCACAAGTATTGGGCTATTCGCTATTTAGGGATGGCTTATTAGATCTAGAAACCACATCCGACCAAACGCTTGCTTTAGAACGGATGAACTTAGTTTGGAAATATGTAAAGCCACGTTTTGGTGGTGGTGTTTATAAAACTCAATGGATGGAACGTGGTCTTACTCGCTTACTCGAGGATAAAAGCCTATCTTATGATGTACATATGTTGAATGTATCTCCGTTCTGTGCATCACGCGTAGAGGTGGAGGCTGCAGCTCAGTTTATACATGATGCATTGGCACAGGATGTGCCTGTAGCATTTTTAAATCGTCATAAAGGAAAAGAGAAGGCTCTCTATACCTGGCATTGGGTTCCGATTCACAAGATGTTTATGGACGGCGATGATATCCGCTGTGGAATCTTTGATGAAGGTGAAATTCGTGATTTCTCTTTGGCGAATTGGATGAAAGACACTATTTTAGGTGGTGGATTCTGTTACATTAGTCGCAAAGAGTAAGTAATAGAGCAATTAAAGTAATATACATACGCATCGCAGTGATTTGCGATGCGTATTGTAGTATAAATAGTAGGAGGTACTACATGAGTCAATGGATTACTGAGGAACAAACACCTCACTTACGTCTAAGCGCTGAAGCGGAAGAAGTGCTTTACTCTGGGGAATCTGAGTTCCAGAAAATTGAAGTTTTTAAATCAAAAGAGTATGGTATGATGCTCGCTTTAGATGGCGTGTTCCAAACATCTGAGCGTGAAGAGTTTATCTATCATGAAATGATGAGCCATATCCCTTTGTTCTTACATCCTAATCCTGAGCGCGTTTTGATTATCGGTGGTGGTGATGGTGGCGTAGCTAGAGAATGTGTACGTCATGATTGTGTAAAAGAAGTAACAATGGTTGAAATCGATGGTAAGGTTGTAGAGTTGGCAAAACAATATCTACCAACTATTGCTAAAGCTATGATTGAAAACCACCCTAAATTGACTGTAAAAATTGGTGATGGTATTGGTTTCATGGCAGAAGCAGAAGATTACTATGATGTAATTATCGTGGATTGTTCCGATCCAATCGGTCCTGGTGAAGGCTTATTTACAGAAGAATTCTATAAGAATACATTAAAAGCTTTGAAAGCTGATGGCTTGTTTGTACAACAAACAGAATCTCCGATGTTACATCAAACATTAGTGGAAAAAGTTTTTGGTTACGTTAATAGCCATTTCCCAATTGCTCGCTTATATACAGCTTTTATTCCAATCTATCCTGCAGGAATGCATTGTTTTACATTGGGTTCCAAAACATTTGATCCTCTAACATGGACTCCAAACCGTGAACAAAACTTTGAAACTAAGTATTATAATGCAGATATTCAAAAAGCTGCATTTGCATTGCCAAATTTTGTAAAAAATTATTTGCCAACTAAGTAAATAATATGTATAATGGGGAAGCACCATTTGTGAAACGAAAGTTTCCGATAGTGCTTCCTTATTTATATGGGGATTAAAGGGCTTATATTAGAGATAACACAATTAAAAGTTTCGTTTGTAAAAATTAATGAAATTGAGAAAAAGGTGTTGACACAAATCTCTAGAAAAGATATAATTCTCTTTGTTACGAAGACAATGTCTTCGATACCTACAAGGTGGTGGGTATGGTGAAGCGGTTAACACGGCGGATTGTGGCTCCGTTACGCGTGGGTTCGATCCCCACTACTCACCCCATAACCTACACATCGTAATCACTGTAGGGGTGTCGCCAAGTGGTAAGGCAACGGACTTTGACTCCGTTATGCGCTGGTTCGATCCCAGCCACCCCTGCCAACATGACTCACTAGCTCAGTTGGCAGAGCACCTGACTTTTAATCAGGGTGTCCCGCGTTCGAGTCGCGGGTGAGTCACCATTTCTGGCCCGTTGGTCAAGCGGTTAAGACACCGCCCTTTCACGGCGGTATCCCGGGTT
>ERZ773087.1046-NODE-1046-length-18777-cov-7.486433_pt1 | contig 18777 bp, 17 predicted proteins | sample MGYA00511375_ERZ773087 | MGnify/ENA primary metagenome ERZ773087 (study PRJEB29015, sample SAMEA2737995) | human oral metagenome | biome: human oral; feature: human-associated habitat; material: dental | place: China | collected 2063 ...
CCGGCAGATCCGGAGCCGGCAGCACCTGCCGCACCTTGCCATGCCAGCGTCGGGGAGGCTCCTCGTGGCCCAGCCGCGCCACCAGCGGGCTGAACCACACGGGCATTCCCGCCGTCACACCCTGCACATCGGCTTCGGACACCCGGGTACGGACCGTCATGGTCGCCAGGTCGGCGATGCGCATCATCCGGGGCGTCTGGTAGGTGGCATTCAGCGTCTGGCCTTCGCGGGCCTCCAGCGCGATGACCGTGCCGTCCATCGGCGCATAGATGCGCGTGTACGAAAGCCGGGTCTCCTCGGCGCGCAGCGTGGCGCGCGTTTCCTGCATCTTCGCCTGCAAGCTGGCGATACGGGCCTGTGCCATCTCCAGCGCCGCCTCCGCATTCTCCAGGTCCTCGCGGGTGGCCGCATCCTGCTTCAGCAGGCGCCGCCGCCGCTTGAGCTGCTGGCTGGCCAGCCGCATCTGGATACGTTGCTCCACCTCTTGCGCCTGAAGCGACGCCAGCGACGCGCGGGCGCCCTCCACCACGGCCTGCTGCACGTCCGGATCGATCTCCAGAAGCAGCTGGCCGCGCTTCACATCGTCACCCACCTGCACATGGATGCGCTTGACCTGACCCGACACCTGCGCGCCCACGTCCACGTAACGGCGCGGCTCCACCGTGCCCGTGGCCGTGATCAGCAGCTGGATGTCCGCCCGGGTCACCCGGGCCATGGGGGGCGTCACCGGTGGCGGACGCCACCACCACCAGCCGCCCGCGGCCAGCAGGAACAGTACCGTGACCATCGCCAGCCAGCGACGCCATGAACGGGATTGCCCGGCCATGCCGGCGCGGGTCTTGTGGGGGGCGCTCATGCGGGAAAGAAGAAAGCGGCCTATGCGAGGCCAAACATGTCCGACGATGAACCATCGGTCCGCGAATTCTTCTCACTCAACGCGCATGGCAGCCGCCATGTTGACACGAATCAACCGTGCTCCTGACGGTCTGCCATGCCATGCCGCCGGCATGCCTCCAGGGCCAGCGAAGCGCAAGATCCGCAGGGCGGTGAACCCACCCTGGTGACACCTTCGCGTCCCTGCCTGCGCCTCCGGCCGGACGCAGGAGGGTGTGCCCCCGTGATCGTTCAGACCGGGTGGCGGAAGCGCTCGATCTCCTCGGTCTCGATCGTGGGCGTCGGCCCGATGTGGGTCGCCACCATGGCGCCCAGTGCACAGGCAAAGTCCAGCGCCTCGTCCGGCGAGGCGCCGTTGAGCAGCTTGTAGATCAGGCCAGCCAGGAAGCTGTCGCCCGAGCCCACCGTATCGGCCACCTCCACCCGGAAGCCCGTGTGGAAGTACATCTCGTCGTCGGCAAAATACAGCGCACCGTGCGGCCCCAGCGTCACGCACATCCGCTCCAGACCGGCCAGCCGCGCCAGGAAGCGCACGTTCTGGTCGATCGAGCGGTGCTTCGAGCCGAAAGCCACCGCCAGCTCGTACAGCTCGTCGTCGTTGAGCTTGGCCATGTCGGCCCGCTTCATCAGGCTGAGTACCCGCTCGTGCGTATAGTGCGGCTCGCGCAGGTTCACGTCGAACACCTTGAACGTGTCCGTGCCTGCCGTGCGGTCCAGGATTGTCTCCAGCGTCTGGCGCGTCACTGGATCCCGTGTGCACAGGCTGCCGAACACGAAGGCATCCGACTCGGCCACCCGCGCCAGCGCCTCGTCCTGAAGCGTGATCCGGTCCCAGGCGCATGGGTACACGATGTCATAAGTGGCCACACCGCACTTGTTGATGGCCACTTCCACCAGACTGGTGGGCTGGTCCGGGCAGGTCTGCAGCAGCGCCGTCGAGACATCCTTCTCCTCAATCTGCCGCTGGATCTCGTCACCATCCGCGTCTGCCCCCCGGCTGCTGATGATGGCGCAGTCGGCACCCAGGGCCCGCAAGCGAACCAGGACATTGAGCGGTGCGCCACCCAGCTTCTTGCCGCTGGGCAGGTTGTCCCACAGTACTTCGCCAAAGCTGGTGATCTTCATGATGTCCCTTTCCGGTGTCGTGGAGGAGAAGCTGCCATGCCATTGAATCTACCCCAATTCACGTTTCATCACGCGGCAAACCCCACTTCGCGGGCGGCAGCCCGGGCGGCCTGGGGCACAGGCGCTTGAGAAGCTGTGCTGTCCTGCCAGGCCAGGAGGTCGAGGCCCCCGACACGCCACATATTCATTTCGCGCATATCCATATCCATCTCCCGATGAAGTCAGGTGCCAGAATCGCGGCCATTGCAGTCCTGAACAACTGAACAAATCTCCGGGAGAAAAACATGACCGAAACCGTCAAGACCTACCTGCGCCCCATCGACCGCGACGGCCTGCTGGCCTTTGCCGAGAAGGGCCGCAACAACCCCAACGCCCGTGGCACCAACAAGGTCCACACCGTCATGGAAGGCCAGTACCGCTCACTCAGCTACGTGGGTGATCACGCCGCTGTAGTGGTGGACGAGCCGCTGCACCTGTTCGGCCAGAACACCGCGCCCGCCCCGGGCGAGATCGTGCTGTCTGCCCTGGGTGGCTGCCTGGGCGTGGGCATCACCGCCGTGGCCACGCTGCGCCAGGTCAAGCTCAGCAAGCTGGAACTCTTCCTTGAAGGCGACATCGGCAACCCGGCGGCCTGGGGTGCAGGCGGCGCCGAGAAGAAGCCGGCCGAGATGGGCTTTCAGGAAGTGCGCGTGAAGGTGGTCATCGAGGGCGACGCCACCCGCGAAGAGCTCAATGACATCGTCCAGCACGCCAACTTCTACTCGCCGGTGGCCAACACCATCCGCAATCCGGTGCCCTTCAGCATCGAACTGGCCTGATCGGTTGCTGCCTCCGTCCGTCTCGTCGAATCGTCGAACGGTCGGGAAGGCCCCGGACCCTGAGCGGTCCGGGCGCTGATGCAGGTCCGCCGTGGCGTGACGAATGCCGTCACGCCATCGGCCCTTTCGCAGTCCTTTTGCCCAGGCGCCGCCGTCCGCTGGCTGCGCCGTCTCTTTCTGGGAGTCCCCATGTCCACTGCCGTCCTGGAACAGGAAACCGTCGAACACCTTTCATCGCTGGCCGAGGAAATCGACCGTCCCGATGATGCCGAGATGCTGGAGGCCGTGCGGGAGATCGCACAGGGTCCGCTGGCTGCCATCGTCGATGACATCGACCGGGGGCTGTATCCGAAGGAGATCATGCAGCAGCTGGGCGAAGTCGGGGCCTTCCGTGCCCAGCTGGCCGGCCTGCCGGGCGGTGCCAGCTATGCCGGTGCCATCCAGGCCATTGCCGAGGTCTCGAAGGTCTGCGGCTCCACCGGCTTCCTGATGTGGTGCCAGATTGCCTGCGCGCTGTACCTGGAGCGCTCGCCCCATGTGGGGGCGCTGCAGGACACGCTGCTGGAGCTCGTGACTGGCGAGGCCATGGGGGGCACCGGACTCTCCAACGCCATGAAGAGCATCACCGGCATAGAGGAGAACCGGCTGAAGGCCCGGCCCGACGGTGATGGCTTCATCGTCGACGGCATGTTGCCCTGGGTGAGCAATCTGGGGCCCGACCACCATTTCTGCGCCATGGCCGAAGTCCAGACCGATGACGGCCCGCGTGAACTGATGTTCCTGGCCAACTGCCAGGACGACGGCATCTCGCTGTCGCCGTGCCCCACCTTCTCGGGCATGGAAGGTACCGCCACGCTGGGACTGGGCTTCTCGGGCCACCGCGTGCCGGCGCGCAACATCGTTGCCTGGCCGGCGCGTCCCTATGTGGCCGGCATCCGGGCCGCCTTCGTGCTGCTGCAATGCGGCATCGGCTGGGGCGTCATCCAGGGGGCCATCGACTCGATGCGTGAAGTCGAGGCCTCACTGGGCCACGTCAACCGCTTCCTTGACGATCAGCCCGATGCCCTGCAGGCCGAACTGGATGCTATCGTGACCCGCGTGCAGAAGCTCGCCGCCACGCCGTTCGAGACCAGCAATGCGTTCTTCGTTGAAGTGCTGAAGGTGCGTGGCGAGGCCGCCGAACTGTCGCTGCGTGCCGCCCAGGCTGCGCTGCTGCACCAGGGCGCGCGCGGCTACCTGATGAAGTCCGCGCCGCAGCGTCGCGTGCGCGAATCGCACTTCGTCGCCATCGTCACGCCCGCTATCAAGCACATCCGCAAGGAAATCGCGCGACTGCAGGCGCTGGGCTGAAACGGCCTTTGATCCACGGGGCATTCCCTGGTTCCGGTTTCCCTTGAATAGAGATCAGATGGCGGCCGGGGGAAGCTGGAATAGGGACCTGGCCCCTGATTGCACATCGACAGGGTTGACCGTGGCGGGGGACCATCCGTTGGTTGCTCTTGTCGGGTCTGACTTAGTCAAGTAGACTTGACCAGGTCAGGCCAGGCAAGACAAGGACCCACGATGACACAAGTCAACGTTCACGAAGCCAAGACGCATCTGTCCCGTTTGCTGGAGGATGTCGGCAAGGGAGATGTCGTCATCATTGCCAAGGCCGGCAAGCCCATGGCAAAGCTCGTGCCGTACGACGGGGAAGACATCACGCCCCGGAGGATCGGATTCATGCCGGACTTGCCCGAGATTCCGGATGACTTCGATGACATGATGGCAGACGAGATCGCGGAGATGTTCTCCGCTGACAGACCATGAAGTACCTGCTCGACACCCATCTTCTCCTGTGGAGTGCACGCGACTCCGGGAAGTTGAGCCCGACTGCCAGAAGCTTCATAGAAGATACCTGCAACGAGCTCCATTTCAGTGCGGTGAGCATCTGGGAGATCGCCATCAAGGCCTCGATGCAGAAGCCAGGCTTTCGTGTCGATCCGTTCCTCTTCAGAACATTGCTGCTCAGGAACGGATACAGGGAGCTGGAGGTCAATGGCAGGCATGCAGCTGCCGTGGTCAGTCTGCCCTGGCTGCACCGGGACCCGTTCGACCGGATGCTGGTGGCCCAGTCTCAGGTCGAAGGCATGACCCTGCTCAGTGCCGACGGGAAAGTGGCTGCTTATGGGGCTTCGATACTGAGTGTCTGAACCAGACCGCTCAGGCCGCCTTGGATGAAGGCTCACCCAGTGACACGCACGCGCTGCGCACCGCCGCAATGACACGCAGCACCTGCCGGTCCGAGATCGTCGGATCCATCGGCAGGCTCAGCACCTCGCGGGCCAGCCGTTCGGCCCGCGGGAAGGACTGCTGGCTGACCGGCTGCCCCTGATATGCCCCCTGGTGATGCACCGGCGTGGGGTAGTGGATCAGCGTCTGGATGCCATGCTCGGCCAGCAGCGCCGCCAGCTGGTCGCGCTGTGGGTGCCGCACCACAAACAGGTGCCAGGCCGAACGCGTGGTCTCGTCGTCAGCAGGGGGCAGGATCAGCCCCGGTAGCCCCTGCAGGCCCAGCCGATAGGTGGTGGCAATGTCGGCGCGGCGGCGGTTGTCACGATCCAGCGTCTGCAGCTTCTCGCGCAGGAAGGCCGCCTGCAGCTCGTCCATGCGGGAATTGAAGCCTGCCAGCTCGTGGACATACTTCCGTTCCGACCCGTAGTTGCGCAGCATGCGTATCCGACGGGCCAGCGTGTCGTCGTTGGTCGTCACCGCCCCGGCGTCGCCCAGCGCACCCAGGTTCTTGCCCGGATAGAAACTGAAGCCGGCTGCATGTCCCAGGCTGCCGCAGCGCTTCCCATGATGGGTGGCGCCGTGTGCCTGTGCCGCGTCTTCCAGCACCGGCAGGCCGTGCCGTTCGGCAATGGCCATGATCGGATCCATGTCCACGGGGCGGCCGTACAGATGCACCACCGCAATGGCCCGGGTGCGGGGCGTGATGGCCGCAGCCAGCGCATCCGGATCCAGACCGGTGTCGTCCGAAGTCGGCTCCACCGGCACCGGCGTGGCCCCCGTGTAGGTCACGGCCAGCCAGGTGGCAATGTAGGTGTGACTGGGCACGATCACTTCATCACCCGCACCAATGCCCCAGCCCCGCAGCGCCAGTTGCAGGGCATCCAGCCCATTGCCCACCGAGATGCAGTGCTTCACGCCGCAGTAGGCCGCAAAGGCTGCCTCGAAGGCTGCCGTTTCTTCGCCCAGCAGCACCCAGCCGCTGTCCATCACCCGCTCGAAGGCATCTCGGAAGGCCAGGCGATGACGCTCGTTGATGGCCTTCAGGTTCAGGAAGGGGACGGGATCTGCAGCATTCATGGAGGAACCGGGGCGTGATGAAAAGGATAGGGGCAAGAAAGCCCGGATGTGTGTCCGGGCGTTCATGCCGTTGAAACAGCGTAGAGTCAGGTGATGTTCAGGACAAGTTCGTCATCGAATGATCCGGAGCGCCCCGATCGGGATGTTTCAGGTGTCAGGACGGCTGTTTCCATGTCAGCGATCGCCTCGGCCGGCTCACGCCGCGGAGGGAGCGGCGCAGGAGTTGAAAGAGGCGTGCCGGTGATGGTGCCGACATGCGCAGCCGGCGGCGCATGATGGTGCTGCGCACGGTGCCGGGTGTGAACCTCCAGCATGAAGTCGCTGTAGTTCCGGATGTAGTCGGCCTCGTCGTAGACCTCGGATGCCAGCACCATGCACACGCTGCCCGATGAGAAGTTGTCCAGCTCGCGCCAGGTCATGGGCGGGATGTAGAGCCCTTCATAGGACCGGTTCAGGTGGTAGCGCTTGCGATCGAAACCGTCGTCCAGCACGATGTCGAAGCTGCCCGACATGGCAATGACGAACTGGTGAAGCGCCAGATGGGCATGCCCGCCCCGTTCCGAGCCGCCCGGAACGTCGTACAGGTAGTACACGCGGCGGATGTCGAACGGAATCTGTCGGCCGCCTTCCACAAAGGTCAGGTTTCCGCGCGGATCATGGACCTTGGGCAGTTGCAGCGTCACGCAATCGACCAGCATGATGTCTGTCTCGAAGTTTGCAGGTTTTCCGCGCCGTAGCCGGAGGCACCAGCAGGAGGATGCTGCCTGGGCAACGGCGCGATCTTCAGGTGGTCTGGTTCGTCATCAGGCACGGGCCGTCAGGATGCCAGTGCCGGCTCGATGGCTTCTGCCCGGACGTCGTCCTTCCGGTCCACGCGATGGGCCATCTGCAGGCCCTGGATGATCTGGTCCGACAGGCCGAAGGCGAAGGGGCCGGCCGAGGCGCCCATCGGCTCGATGCCTGGCAGCGCACGCAGCATCTGCTCGCGGGCCTCCAGGAAGGTTTCCACGGCAGCCGGCGTGGGCAGCGGCAGGGCGCCATCGAAGCGCTTGAGCTCGAAGCCGATCGGGCGGATGGCGGAAGTGGTCACGCCGATCACGGACAGGTCGCGCAGCATGGCCTGCATGACGGCACTTTCGTCGTTCAGATCGATGCCGACGTGGTGTGCGGCAAAACGATGCGGGTTGGCCTCCACCACCAGGCGCATGGTGCCTTCATTGGTGGGCGTGCCGCAGGCGGTGGCATTGGTGACGCGATAGATGCCGGTGTCGTTGGCCACGGCATGCAGCACGCTCACCACCTGATGAACCTGGGATTCCGCCAGCTTGAAGAAGCCCAGCATCAGCGGCAGGCGATCCGGATTCTCGGCAGGCGCCGTCATGCCGGCAACGGCCATGCCCCGGTTCGGCGTCATGGCCCAACCCAGGCGCTGTGCGTGAATCTCGCCGTGCTTGGCGGTGGTGATGACGAAATGATCGGCCGTGCGTTGAACCTGCTGGATCGGGTCCTCCACCAGGGTAATGAGCGGATGATTGCGTACCATCTGGGCCAGGTTCTGGCAGATGGCGGCAATGGAGCCATGCGACGGATAGTTGAAGACCGTGGCAGGCATGCCCGGAACACGGCCATGATTGCTCAGCGTGGACAGCAGCGTCTGCGGCCAGTACATCGGCAGCCAGGGCAGACGGTGATACAGCGCGGCCAGATGGCTGGCATCCCGGTTCATCACCTGGTGGGCAAAGGGCACGAACAGCGTCTCGTGCAGCGTCTGACCATGGATGCGACGCGACAGGCTGTCGCAGTCGAAGGGAACATTTCCCTGGGTGCTGGCCCAGTCGGCCGGGGCCGAACCATCCAGCGGCCAGGTGGTCTTGTTGGCCGGGTGCCAGAGCACCGTGTCGTGCTTCGCCTGACGCTCAATGACAGCCAGCTCACGGTGAATGGCGGCCGAGCTGCTCAGGTGGTGCAGGGCCGAGATGCCGTTGCCCAGCATCATGTCAGGCAGCAGCTTTCCATCCACCCACATGCGCGGCGTGCCCACGGCATGCGTGCTGTGCAGGCCTTGCACATAGCGGCGGATCACGCCACAGAAGCGGCCGACATCGTTGCGTTTCATCGGATCATAGCTGTCCAGGCGCGGGGCCACGGCCGGCTCGGAGAACGAGCTGAACTCGAACAGCACCATGCCGCCGTCGACGCGCCGACCCAGGGCATGCACGCCCGAGAAGTAGCCGCCCAGCGGGCCGCCCGGATTGATGATGGTGGTGGCCAGGCCGCGATGGGCGCGCTCCGTGGCAGCAATCAGGACCGACAGGGCATTGCCGGCCAGGACCAGGGAGGCGGGACGAGAGGTTGCTTGAGTCGTCATGATGTTTTCAAGAAGATGAGGTGTCGAAACGGTTTTCCCGGCGTTTCGGAGCGAGAGTGTCCTGGGGGCCGGCACGGCAGACGCCGGCGCATTGTCATGAGGTGTGCAGGCGATCCGTCACACGCAGATTCAGGTAGATTTCGGAACCCAGTCCGGGCAGGTGCTTTTCCAGCCCCATCAGACCGTCCAGCATGCGTTCATCCAGCATGCCGATGTCCTGCAGCTGCTGCATCTGCGCGTGCGCGAAAGGCTTGATGAAGTACGAGCCCTGGCCGATCACTTCATATCCGGCCTGATGGCACAGCTCGGTCAGACTCTGCAGGTCGAAGGTGCTGTGCTGCTGCAGCATGCGCTGCCGGTCGGACAGCGCGTACAGATCGTCGATCAGCCCCATCTCGAGGGCCAGCAGACGGTGCAGCGAGCGTGCATTGGGCACGTTGACGTGCAGTCGGGTGGTAGGCGTGCACAGGGGGCGCAGGGCCTGAAGCAGCTTCTGCGGTTCGGGAATCTCGTGCAGCAGACCGCTGACCAGAATGGCGTCGAAGGTCTGGCCACGAAGGGGGGCACTGCCAGTCGCGTTTTCCAGAAAGTCCTGGATCACGAGGATGCGATCGTCCGTTCCGGCCAGGTGGCGGGCATGTTCTGCAAAATGTCGGCCCGGCTCCACGATGGTCAGTTTCGAGAACTCCCGATAATCCGTGAAGATGGGGGCCATGCCGCAACCCACTTCCAGTACGCGTTTGGCCTGCCAGAGTTTCAGCTGGGTGGTCACCACCCGCTTGCGCAGTGCGGCCTGGGTGGGCTCGAAGGAGGCGGACTGGTAGCTTCTTTCGTAGCGTGCCAGGTCGCGGGAGGCGCTGGAAGAGGCCGTGGTGGAAATGTCCATGCGTGCTGCCATCGGTCTGTCGAAGTCGTGTGCTTCACAAGGGAAGCACCTGACGGATGGCATCCATGGTGCGCTGGAACAGGGGCGCCAGGTCGGGCATCGGTACCGGTGGCGGTCTGGGGCAGCGCAGACGGCAAAGCGGTGATGCCCGGATCAGACAGTGATGCATTCGGGCATCACACGGGCCGTTGGAGAACCGGACAGGGCGACGATGACGCCCGGGGCATGCCTATTTTGGCCTGTGTGTAAACGGCGGCGTCGTGCTGGATGGCCTTGGGGCGTTGTTCAGCGCAGATCCAGCACCAGGGTCTGAAGGATGGTGCTGCGTGCGCCGAACATTTCCTTGTGGCGCAGCAGGCCCTCGTTCAGGACGGCGCCCCCGTCGGTGGTGGAGGTACCGAAACTGAACCAGCGCTGGCCTCGGGCCCGTGCAGCTTCGATGGCCAGTTCCAGGATGGCATGCTGGGCGCGTGTCTCAAATCCCTCGGGGGCAGACGCCAGGTATTGCGTATGGGTGACGCCCGCGTAGTGAAAGAGGACGATCCCGGCGTGCAGGGGGCAGGGTTCCGGCTTGAAGGGAAGCGTCTCGGCATCTGCTGTTGCATACAGATCATGACCCGGAGTGGCAGGTTCTCCGTCCGATGGACGCTGCCAGGCACCCAGGACTTCCAGTTGCGTGAAGGCGCCTGCCAGGCGCTCGATCTCGGCCAGTGTATGAACGGGGCCCACACCGTGCCGGCTTTGCAGTGTCTGGCTCAGCAACGGCCAGTAATCCGCCCAGCGGCAGCGTCCCACGTCGATGCCTGCGCGTCTGGCCAGGTTCAGCGCGTGGTTCTTCTGGCTGGAGGTGGGCGCCTGCCGTTGCAGGTCCAGCGTGCTGGACAACAGCACCTGGGTGGTGTGTGCACCCAGCCGGTGCAGGGCGTACAGATCGTCCTCACTGGGCAGGCGGTGGTAGAGGTGGGGCGTTGCCTTGTAGTGCAGCTGCACGAAGCCGCGGCCTGCCAGCCAGGCAGCCAGATGTTCCATCACGGCCAGCACCTGGGCGCCCCCCAGCTTCTCGTCCATCACCAAGCCACCAAAGGTGAGCCCACCGTGCGTGACGCAGTGGTCGCCGTCAGGGGTGTGACGACGGTTGGCCGGCAGGACGGCGACGATCCGCGGCGTGCCTTGCGCGCTCTCGATGATGACCGAGGCATCTTCGAAGCGGTCGGCGTGGTAGTCCATGTATTCCCGCTGGAACAGGAAGACGCCGTTGCGGCTGCGACGGATGAAGTCATTCCACGCCGGGCGGTCTGCGGCGGTGTAAGGGCGAATGCGGTACATGGCGTGCGGTCGCGGCGATGTGTGCAGGCATGCGGAGCGCCGATGGTCGCACGGGACACCCCAGGAGGGGTGTCCCGCCGGGCAGGTGTGGCGCTCAGGCTGCAACCAGGCGGACACCGTCCTGGGTGAGAGGCTGGCCGGCGATGTGCTCCAGCGTGTCGCGGAATACCTGCTGCGAGAAGTGGGTCTCGTAGAAGGCGCGGGCCCGGTCGCTGGCGTCCTGCAGCCGGGAGGGCAGTGCACGCAGCTGTTCGACCAGCGTCGGCAGGTCGTGCCAGGCCAGCGTCATGTCGGCATAGGAGGAATAGTCAGCCAGCAGGGAGCCTGGCTCGAAACCGCTGAAGGGCAGCACCGGGTATCCGCAGCCCTGGGCTTCGATGGCACCACGCCCCCCGGAGACGGGGGCCGAGCCCAGGTAGGCATGGGCGTCCAGCTGCTTGAGCGCCAGCCACAGCGACGGCACTTCGCCATGCGTCACGAAGCGGGCGGGATCGATGTCCTGGTTGATGAGATGCTTGCGGATCTGCTTCCGGCTGCCGTCGTCCAGGGGGCCGATGTGATGGAAGCGGCCGTCGATGGCACGCAGCACGCTGCTGACGATGTTCGGAAGGGCCACGGGCCCCTGCATCGAGAACTTGGCGGCACGTCCGGCCGTCACGACCGAGAAGGGCGTCTTGCGGCCGGGGGCCAGGAAGGGACGGCGTCCCAGATCCTTCACGTACAGGGGCAGCCAGTCCGTCGGCTGGTGCAGGTGGGCGCTGCAGGTCCGCTGCAGCGATTCGGTCACGTCCACATGACGGATGCCGGGCAGGGTGCAGCCCAGGCTGGGGTTGTGGTCGCCATGGTGAACCAGCATCTTGCGGGCACTGCCGGCATGCAGGGTGCCGACAAAGGCCACCGGATCCTGATGGTGCTGCAGGTACCAGATCCGTGCGGGCTGGCGCCGTGAACAGAGCGTGGCCAGCTGGCGTGCCTTGTCCCACAGCTTGCCGGTCTGCACGATGATCTCGGCGTTCGGGAAACGTTGTCGCAGCCAGTCCTTCTTCTTCGATGTCGGTTCGTCGAAGTTGCCCCACAGGTTGGTGAGCAGCAGGATGGGGTTGGGCTGGTTGGCCGCCAGTTCTTCCAGAACCCGGGTATGGCCGCCCACTTCGTAGACCTCCGAGGCCACCAGCAGGGTCGGGGCGTCAGCGGCCTGGGCAGGGTGCGTGGTATCCCGCTCTGTTTCCGTTTCGGTCATTTCCCGCTGCAGGCGCTCGGCCAGCTGCAGGACACGGCGGTCCAGTGCCGGATAGTAGAGCGCATGTTCGGCAATGCCCGGCTGGTAGAAATGGGACGTGATGCCGTGGACCATCGAGAGCAGGGCCAGTTCGGGCTGCTCTTCGCCCAGCAGCTGGTCGACCTGGTCGCAGACATCCGGCAGCATCTGAAAGATCGGGGCCGGGTGTGCGGCGTCGTTCAGGTCGTGACGGCAGCTGTCGCTGGCGGTGCGGCAGGCTTTGGCGGGGCCATGATCCTCGGCCAGGGGGATGCCCGGGATCATGGATGCGCGGGAAACGGGCGGCACCCAGGGCAGCGGCATGCGAGGCCCCACGTAGAGATCGCTGCCGTGTCTGGGCAGCATGTCCTGATGGGCCTGCCAGACGCCCCCGGCAAATGCGGCCAGGTCGGCGTATTCCTCGATCGGGTCCACGGTCTCGAAGAGTGCCAGCTGCTGCCGCGCCACGTCATGGAAGAGCGGGGTGTCGAACTCCTGTTCGAACAGCGCCTCCAGCTGGCCGTCCTCGAACCAGGTGACGCAGGCATCGAAGACAGGGCTGGCGCTGGTGTTGATGTGGCGCTCGGACACCACCGGGGTGGCCAGCGACAGGCTCTGGAAGGCACGCACCTGCTCGAAACGGGCGGTTTCGTAGAAATGCAGGTTCAGGAGTGCCTTGGCCTGCAGGATGAGACTGTTGCGGGCCGAGCCGTAGACAGGACAGGCCTGCAGGCTGACCTTGCGTCCCGTGGCCTGGATGCGCTGGATGGCCTTGAGTCGCCGTTCGTTCGTGCTGCCGATGAAGAGCAGGTCGAGCGGACGCTCTTCCAGCGGCAGGGCCTGGTGGGCGTCGGGCTTGAGCCAGGCGGCGTGACCGAAGGAAATGATGGGGACGTCGTCGGGATGCGCCGTGTAGGCCGGCGGGTTGTCAGCGTTGTAGTCCACCACCACGGCGCCTTTCAGCAGCTGCAGGTAGCTGCTGCCCAGCACGGCACCCCCCTGGCCGATCTGTTCCAGGTTGACGATGATGCAGCTGTGGGTCTGCAGCAGCCGGGGGTCGAAGCCGCAATGGGCGCCAAAGACGAAGTTGACCGCGTCATGCCGCAGCAGGTTGCGGGCCAGGCTGACACGCAGCCCCAGTCGCCGAAACTGCCAGGCAAAGTACTGCGCCGGGTCCAGCAATGCATCTGCATGAACATATCCGGCAGGCGAGATCAGGCAGATGTGGATTGCGGGCAGGCTGGCCATGGCAACGGGGTCCGACAGTATGGTTGGAATCCCGTCGAATGTAGCGGGGACGCCCTGGGTACGGTCGTTGGAACAGGAAGGCTCTTGCGGGCCAGTTCAGGGGCAGAGCTGCCGTGTGGGCTTCTGAACCGCTTGGGCAGGGCACAAAAAAGGGATGCCCCCTTGCGGGGGCATTCCTGAGAACGATGCGATGCCTGCAGGCGGCGCTGGAGACGACAGGCCGTGCAGGCGGGCGGCTTTTAGCCCTTCACCACCTCGATCGGACCATGGTCGTCGCAATGGTCGCCGTGCGGGTGGTGCAGGTGGCCGTCGACCAGGTAGTCGATGTGGTCACCGTGCGGGACGGCTTCGTGGCCGCAACCGGGGCCATGGACGTGGCCGGGCTCGTGACCGCTGCATTTGTGCTCGGGCGTGCAGCGGTCGGGGTTGGTGGCCGAGACGGGGATCACGTGCTCGTCGACGTGGTCGCCATGCGGATGGTGCAGGTGGCCGTCGTGCAGGTAATCGACATGGCCATCATGGCGGATGGCCGTGTGGCCGCAGCCGGGGCCATGGGTGTGGTCATGGTGGGCGTGATGGGGCAGCTTGCATTCGCTCATGATGATCTCCTGTCTGCGATTGATGATGCGATTATATATCCATGACGCTGCATTTGAAGGCTTTTTTCATCAAATGCCGTTATTGATAATGCATTATCAAATTCATTATTGAGCGCTGTATTTCCCGGGAATGTCCTGCGTGGTGGATATTCCGGAAAGCCCCCGAAACCCCTCCGGAAAATGTGCCTTTCCCGGAAGGGGCGTGCAGGCTCAGGTGTTGCCTTCGGTCATCCAGCGCGTGGTTGCCGGCGGCTGGTAGCCCTTCATGGCCGGCAGCAGGCGCTCGGCGTTGGGTTCCACGATCAGCATGTTGCGGAATTCCGGCTTGACGAAGCCTTCGGTGGCCACGTGGTCGAGGAAGTCGGTCAGGCCGGTGTAGAAACCGCCCACATCCAGCAGGGCGCAAGGCTTCTGGTGGTGTCCCAGCTGCCCCCAGGTCCAGATCTCGAACAGTTCTTCCAGCGTGCCCAGGCCACCGGGCAAGGCGATGAAGCCGTCGGCCAGGCTGGCCATCATGGCCTTGCGCTGGTGCATGGAGCCCACGACGTGCAGGCGAGTGAGCTTCTTGTGGGCCAGTTCCTTGTCGGCCAGGAAGCGCGGAATGACGCCGATGACTTCACCCCCCCGCTCCAGGACGGCGTCGGCCACGGCGCCCATCAGGCCGACCGAGGCGCCCCCGTAGACGAGCCCGATGCCGGCATCGGCCATGGCATGGCCCAGTTCGATGGCCGCCAGGCGATAGGCGGGGGATTTGCCGGTGCTGGCACCGCAGAAGACGCAGAGTTTCATGAGGATCCTGTTCCTGGAAAGGGGCGGCCGTGGGCCGGAGCGCCCAAGGGTGCCGGAGCGGCCGCGCTCATTGTACGCGGGAGCGGGGGGATTCCTTCGGGATCCTTCATTCCAGGTTCTGGACCTGCTCGCGCAGCTGTTCGATGAGCAGCTTCAGCGCCAGCGCGGTGTCGGTAATGGACAACGCGATGCTCTTGGAGGCGATGGTGTTGGCTTCGCGGTTGAGCTCCTGCATCAGGAAGTCGAGCCGCTTGCCCACGGGGCTGCCTGCCGCCAGGGCGTCGTCGATGGCCTGCAGATGGGTGTCCAGCCGGTCCAGTTCCTCGGTGATGTCGTCCTTCAGGCTGAGCAGGCTGATCTCCTGGCGCACGCGGGCCAGGGTCTCGTCGGCCGGAATGCTGACGGGCAGGTCCTGGACGGCTTTCTGCAGACGCTCCAGCAGTCTGGCTTCGGCTGCGGCATGCAGCTCGGGCAGGTGCGGGCGCAGCTGCCCGGCCAGGGCCCGCATCCGGCTGCCCTGTTCCTGCAGGATGCGGGCAAGCTGCGCGCCTTCCTGCGCACGGCTTGCCTGGAAGGCCTGCAGGCAGCTCAGAACCAGTGGTTCGGCGTGCTGCCACAGCGTGTCGGCGTCCAGGATCTGGGAGGCAGCGTCACCGGCGCTGGGAGCGTGTTCCGGCGTCTGCAGCCAGCGCAGGTAGTCGGCCACGGAGGGAGGCTTGGCGCTGGTGTCAACGAGCAGGATCTGGCGGCTCAGTTCCACATAGTGTGCCAGGCGTTCCAGGTTCAGGGCGTCGGTGCTGTCCGGGCGGGGCCGCTGCAGACTCATCCGGCATTCCACTTTGCCGCGCCGGACGGTGGCCGTGATGGCGCTGCGCAGCCGCGGCTCCAGCAGCCGGCATTCGTCGGCCAACCGGAAGTGCAGGTCGGTGAAGCGGCTGTTGACGGCGCGGATCTCGATGTCCAGTCGTCCGAGCGGCGTGTCGGCACTCTGGTGGGCATAGCCGGTCATGCTGTTGACGGCGCCCCCCGTGGCGACGGCAGGGGCGGGATTCGTGGGGGCGGTGACGGGCGGCGTGGGCTGGGTGGACATGTCGGTGTCTGGAAAGACGGGAAGAAAGGGAAACGGGCCGATGCAGGATCACGAACGGCTGCCGTCGGACGGATCGGGGCAGTGGGAAAGATGCCACACGGGGGCTGCACCGGTGGTTACATCCGAAAGGGCGTCAGGAGGGGGCCGTTCTGTAACGCTGTCGGGAAGGAAGGTGGTGGGGACGGGTGGGTGTCTCTGCTTGGAAAAGCGGTAAAAATGCCGATCTGGCCGAGGTTTTTCGGGATGGGTGCAGGCCCGGATGTCATTCAGTCGCCGTGCCCGTCCGTCTGGCGTGTCGTAACACGGAAATACAGAGTTTTGCATCCATCGCTTCTACAATAGCCACCATGGCAAATGAGCAGAACGCACCATTGCCGGAGGGCTTCGAGGCAGGTGGCTACCGGATTGTAAGAAAAATCGCCAGCGGCGGTTTTTCGATGGTTTATCTCGCCCAGGATCAGGACGGGAACCCGGTCGCCATCAAGGAATACCTGCCCAGTTCTCTGGTCCGTCGCACACCCGGGCAGCTGGTGCCCGAGGTGGTGGGCGGCAATCTGCCTACGTATCGCAATGGCCTGAAGTGCTTCTTCGAGGAAGGCCGGGCGCTGTCACGGGTCATCCATCCCAACGTGGTGCGCGTCGTCAACTTCTTCCGGGCCAACGAGACGGTCTACATGGTGATGGCCTACGAGAGCGGGCGCAGCCTGCAGGAGCTGGTCATCCACAACCGCAACCGGCCGGGCAAGCGCGTGCTGCCCGAGCGGCACATCCGCAAGATCTTCGCGCAGGTGATGAACGGGCTGCGCGAGGTGCATGCCAATCGCCTGCTGCACCTGGACCTGAAACCGGCCAACATCTACCTGAAGAAGGGCGGCCTGCCCATGCTGCTGGACTTCGGGGCGGCGCGCCAGACGCTCACGCAGGACGCGCCCAAGCTCTTCCCGATGTACACGCCGGGCTTTGCTGCGCCGGAGCTCTACAAGAAGAACCAGCAGCTGGGGCCCTGGACTGACATCTATGGCCTGGGCGCCAGCATGTACGCCTGCATGGTGGGGGCGCCGCCGCAGGCAGCCGATCAGCGCATGAAGCAGGACAAGGTCGATGCCGTCCTGGCGGGTCTGACCGACATCTACTCGCAGCAGCTGCTGGATCTGGTGCACTGGTGCATGAAGCTCAACCCGCTGGAGCGGCCGCAGAGCGTGTTTGCGCTGCAACGGGCGTTGCGCGAACCCTTCATGCGCGAGGGGGTGGAAACCCGCAGTTTCTTGCCGCTGCGCTGGCTGGAGGACATCATCTCGCCGTTCAGGCGACGGCGTGACCCGAAAGGGTCGTCGTCGCACAAACGAAGCCATCATGCCCAGCTGCCATCGCCGTCGGGTCACGAGGAGGCCGATGTCACGCTGCTGACGGCCCGCAAGGGCAGCTGAGACCGGGCCTTCGGCCTGGGTACGGGCCGCTGTCGGGGCGGCACGGTACCGACGCAGGCCTGCCAGCGGCAGATGACCCGGACAGGACGCCCCAGAACATTCAACTCGCTTTCGATCCATGCGTTTTTCCATTTTCCAGGATACCGATGTCGGTGGTCGTTCGATCAACCAGGATCGGATGGGGTACTGCTTCTCGCGCGAGTCGCTGCTGATGGTGCTGGCCGACGGCATGGGCGGGCACCTGCGGGGCGAGATCGCGGCGCAGATCGCCATGCAGACGGTGGCCTCGATGTTCCAGCAGCAGGCCATGCCGCGGCTGCGCGACCCGGTGGCCTTCATCGAGCAGGCCCTCCATGCCAGCCACCGCGAGCTGCACCGCTACCGTGAGTTGCACGGCATGAACGAGTGCCCGCGCACCACCATCGTGGCCTGCGTGGTGCAGGACGGGCATGCGTGGTGGGGACATGCGGGCGATTCCCGGCTGTACCTGCTGCGTGATTCCGACATCCTGTTCCGCACGCTGGACCACTCCAAGGTGCAGAGCCTGATCAGCCTGGGGCTGATCACCGAGGCCGAGGCCGAGGTGCACCCCGAGCGCAACAAGGTGCTCAACTGCCTGGGTTCTCCCTTCGTTCCGCCAGTCGAGATCCATGCGGCCTTCCCGCTGAAGGCGGGGGACGTGATGATGCTGTGCTCGGACGGTCTCTGGAGCGGTGTGAGCCGCGAGGAGCTGGTGCGCGAGTTCCGCAACGAGCCGCTGGAGATGGCGGTACCGCGCCTGATCCAGTCGGCGCTCAACCACAATGGCGTGGGTGCCGACAACACCACGGTGCTGGCCATGAAGTGGGATACCGACAGCTCCGAGAGCGACGGCCTGCCGTCGCTGTCGTCGATGGCGCTGCCCGATGGGGCGGTGACCACCACCATTGCCATCGCCAACAACCTGGAAGCCGAATCGGTCGACATGACCGAGGACGAGATCGACAAGACGATTGCCGAGATCCAGGAGGCGATCCAGCGCTCCAACAAGGAAGTGCCCTGACAGGGCCGTTTCCTGACCCGTCCGTGCGCGGGATCTGCCCGGAATGACCCAGGTGCCTGCTCCCAGGGGGGCGGGCATGGGGCGCCTTGGGCCTGCCGGGTGCATTTCCGGGGGCGATAGAATGCGGGGACCGATCTTCCAGGGGGGCCCCGATGACTGTTTCTTCTTCCTCGCTGCGGCATGACGGCCGGGCGCTGGACGGGCTGCGGCCCGTGCGCTTTCAGCGACGCTTCACACGCCACGCCGAGGGGTCGGTGCTGGTGAGCTTCGGTGATACCCGGGTGCTGTGCACGGCCAGCGTGCTCGACAGCGTGCCCCCCTTCCTGCGTGGCAAGGGGCAGGGCTGGGTGACGGCCGAATACGGCATGCTGCCGAGGGCCACCCACACGCGCAGTGACCGCGAAGCGGCGCGCGGCAAGCAGTCCGGGCGCACGCAGGAAATCCAGCGCCTGATCGGTCGCAGCCTGCGGGCGGTGACGGACCTGAAGCGGCTGGGCGAGCGCACCATCCACCTGGATTGCGACGTGCTGCAGGCCGACGGAGGCACGCGCACGGC
>ERZ773087.1054-NODE-1054-length-18657-cov-6.368885_pt1 | contig 18657 bp, 4 predicted proteins | sample MGYA00511375_ERZ773087 | MGnify/ENA primary metagenome ERZ773087 (study PRJEB29015, sample SAMEA2737995) | human oral metagenome | biome: human oral; feature: human-associated habitat; material: dental | place: China | collected 2063 ...
GACAGAATAAAATATTTGAAATGGGAATACGGAACAGGCGGTTTTTCAATACCTGACCGTGGAGATTTTATTGATGATGCCTTTTATACTTCTAAAAATATGAAGTTATATAAAAACCATTTTAGTAATAATGAAGTTAAGATAGTTCTGTCTTGGGACAAGATTGAAAAAAGAATACAGGAACTTATAGATGAAAATCAATATTTTATTCCCAAAAAGGAAACAGAAAATATTATTGAAAATGATGAAATAATATATCCTTATATAGATGAAGAAAACAGTAAAGATAATATTTCTAAAAATTTTAAAATTACTGAAGAAATTCAGTCTGAAAAACTGCTACCATCAGAGCGTCTAAACAATAATATCGAAGCTATAAAAGTTTTAAAAAATTTGAAGGAAAGAGAAGCTGCAGATGATGAAAAGATAACACTTTCTAAATATGTTGGATGGGGAGGACTGGCTGATGTATTTGATGAAAATAAAGGTGGACAATGGGGAGAAGCAAGAAATTTTTTAAAAGAAAATTTGATGCAGGAAGAATATGATAATGCTAAGGCAAGTACATTGACAGCCTTTTATACACCTAAAATAGTAATTGATTCCATTTATAAAGGAATACAGCAACTTGGATTTGAAGGCGGAAATATTTTAGAGCCAAGTTGTGGTGTGGGAAACTTTATAGGTAATTTGCCTGATGAATTAGAAAACTCCAAGATATATGGTGTGGAACTAGACAGTATCAGCGGAGATATTGCTAAAAAACTTTATCCTGAAAGTAATATTCAAGTAAAAGGATTTGAAAAAACAGAATTTTCCAACAATTCATTTGATGTTGTGATAGGAAATGTTCCTTTTGGAGATTTTAAGGTAATGGACAGAGAATATGAAAAGCAGAACTTTATGATACACGACTACTTTATTGCAAAATCATTGGATAAAGTAAAAAAAGGTGGAATTATGGCTTTCGTAACTTCTTCTGGGACATTTGATAAAAAGGATGACAGTGTGAGAAGATACATTGGAGAAAGAGCGGAACTATTGGGAGCAATAAGGCTTCCAAATGATACATTTAAAGGAGTTGCTGGAACAGAAGTAACATCGGACATTATATTTTTAAAGAAAAGGGAAAATATAAATAAAGAAGAACAGGACTGGTATGCGGTTAAATCTGACTCTGAAGGATTTGTATATAATCAGTATTTTGTGGATAATCCTAATATGGTTTTGGGGAAAATGGAGGAAGTTAGTGGACGTTTTGGGAAAACATTAACTTGTATGCCAAAAGAAAATAGTAATTTAAAGGATGAATTAGAACAAGCAGTTGGGAATATAGAAGGAAGTTATGAAAAAACTCTCGCTGAGGAAAAAGAAACTGTAATTGCTGTTGAAAATGAAGACTATGAAATAAGGAATTTTTCATTCTTCAAAAAAGATAACGATATTTATTTTAAAGAAAATAATGAAATGATATTGCAAGATTTATCAGATAGAGATAAGGATAAAATATCAAAATATATAGAACTGACATCTTCACTAAGGAAAGTTATTCAGATTCAAAAAGATGGGGAAACAGATGATAGACTAAAAATCGAACAGGAAAAACTAAATAGAATATATGATGGATTTATTATTAAGCATGGATACTTAAATTCAAGAGCAAATTCGAGATTATTTACTGAAGATTCTAATTATTCCTTATTATCTTCAATAGAAATATTTGATGAACGTGGAAACTTTAAGAAAAAAGGGGATATTTTTTCCAAAAGAACTATAAAGCAATCAAAAGTTATAGATAGAGTAGATACTCCGCAAGAAGCATTAATTCTTTCAATTTCTCAAAAGGCAAAAGTGGATTTTGAATATATGACAGATCTTACTGGTATGAAAAAAGAAGAGTTAATTAACAGTTTAAAAGGAGAAATATTTCTTAATATAAATCAAGATTTTCCACAGGAATTTCAATATGTAACACAGGATGAATATTTAAGTGGCAATATAAGAGAAAAAATAGAATATATTGACAAATTTAATTCTCTTTCTGATGAAGAAAAAAAAGGAATAAGCCCTGAAATACTAAATTTTCAAAAAGAAAAATTGCAGGAAGTAATGCCTAAACCACTTGAAGCAAGCGAGATAAATGTCAGAATTGGAGCAACTTGGGTTCCTAAAAATCATATAAAGGACTTTATTGTGGAAACATTAAAGACGCCAGCATATAAAAGTTCATATATTAAAGTTCATTATTCTGAATACACTTCCGAATGGAGAATAGAAAATAAGAATATAGATAGTGATAATCCCCTTGCTGTTATGACCTTTGGAACTGAAAGGGTAAATGCGTACAAACTTATAGAAGATTCTCTAAACTTGAGGGATACAAAAATTTTTGACTATGAAACAGATTCGGAAGGTAAAAAAATAGCAATTTTAAATAAGAAGGAAACTATGCTGGCAGGACAAAAACAGGATATTATTAAACAGGCTTTTAAAGACTGGATTTTTAAGGATCTTGAAAGAAGGAATGAATTAACTAAGATATATAATGAAAAATTTAACTCAATTCGGCTAAGGGAATATGATGGAAGCCATCTTACCTTTAATGGCATAAATCCTGAAATAAAATTAAGGCCACATCAATTAAACGCAGTTGCAAGAACATTGTATGGTGGAAATACACTGCTTGCACACGTTGTGGGAGCAGGAAAAACTTTTGAAATGGTTGCTTCTGCTATGGAATCTAAAAGACTTAGACTTGCGACAAAATCAATGTTTGTTGTCCCTAATCATTTGACTGAACAACTGGGAAGGGAATTTTTGGAACTTTATCAAGGAGCAAATATTCTTGTGGCGACTAAAAAGGATTTTGAACCTAAAAATAGAAAGAGATTCATTGGAAGAATTGCAACTGGAGAATATGACGCTGTAATAATAGGACATTCTCAGTTTGAAAAAATACCAATGAGCAAGGATTATCAGCAAAAACACATACAAAGTGAAATTGATGAGATTATAAAAAATATTCAGCAATTAAAGCAGGAAAATAATCAGAATTTTACTGTAAAACAGCTTGAAGGAACGAAAAAGAAACTGGAAGTAAGGCTGAAAAAATTAAACGATGATTTTAAAAAGGATAATGTCGTTACATTTGAAGAACTGGGAGTTGACAAACTGTATGTAGATGAGGCACATTCATTTAAGAACTTGTTTTTATACACTAAAATGCGAAATGTAGCAGGAATAGGACAGTCTGAAGCATTAAAGTCATCGGATATGTTTATGAAATGCAGATATATGGATGAGATAACAGGTGGAAAAGGAGTTGTATTTGCAACAGGAACTCCAGTTTCCAACACTATGTCTGAACTTTATACAATGCAAAGATATTTACAGTATGACGAACTTAAAAAACAAGGGCATCAAAATTTTGATTCGTGGGCAAGCACATTTGGAGAAACAGTTACAGCTATCGAGTTATCTCCCGAAGGAAATGGCTATAGAACTAAAACAAGGTTTGCGAAATTCTATAATCTTCCTGAACTTATGAACAATGTTAAACAGTTTGCAGATATACAGACTGCTGATATGTTAAATTTACCAACACCTGAAGTGGAATATAAAAAAGTATTGACGAAACCAACAGAGGAACAGAAATTAATATTAGAAAGCCTTTCAGAAAGGGCGGAAGAAGTAAGAAACAGAAATGTTGAGCCAACAGAGGATAATATGTTAAAAATTACAAATGACGGTAAAAAACTTGCACTTGATCAAAGACTTGTAAATGAAATGCTTCCAGATGATGAGAATAGCAAAGTAAATGCCTGTGTGGAAAATATTTACAATATATGGAAAGAAAGTATTGAAAACAAATCAGCACAGCTTGTATTTTCTGATATGTCTACTCCTAAAAATGACGAGAGTTTCAATATTTATGATGATTTAAAAGAAAAATTGATTAACAAAGGTATTCCTGAAGAGGAAATAGCATTTATTCATAATGCAAATTCTGAAAAGCAGAAGGATGAACTTTTTGCAAAAGTAAGAACAGGAGATGTAAGAATATTGCTAGGTTCAACACAAAAAATGGGAGCAGGAACAAATGTGCAGACAAAATTAATTGCACTTCACGACTTAGATGTGCCGTGGCGTCCTGCTGATTTGGAGCAACGGGCAGGAAGGATAGTCAGGCAAGGAAATGAAAATAAGAAAGTGGAAATTTACAGATATGTTACTGAGAATACATTTGACGCTTATTTGTGGCAAACTATCGAGAATAAACAAAAGTTTATAAGCCAAATTATGACTTCAAAAACTCCAGTCAGAGTAGCAGAAGATGTTGATGAAAGTTCCTTAAACTATGCTGAAATAAAGGCACTTGCAACAGGAAATCCTTTAATTAAGGAAAAAATGGATTTGGATATGGAAGTAAACAAGTTAAGAATGCTTGAAGCCAATTACAAGTCAAACTTATATCGTCTTGAGGATAAAATAACAAAGGAATATCCTGTAAAAATTAGTAAAATAGAAAAATATATTGAAAATGTGAAGGAAGATATTTCTAAAATAGAGCCAAAATCAAATAATGAGGATAAATTTACATCTATTGAAATTAATGGAACAAAAATTTATGATAAAAAAGAAGCTGGAGAAGAACTTTTAAAGGCTATAAAAAGCACTGGAATATCTGATGAGCCTCAAATTATTGGAAGTTATAGAGGATTTAAACTGCTTTCAAATTTTGACTTCTATGAGAAAAAATATAAATGTGTACTGGAAAACAAAGAAAAATATTATACTGATTTTGGGAAAGATTCAATTGGGAATATAACGAGAATGGATAATTTGTTAGATAAAATTCCTGAAAATCTGGAAAAAGAGAAGGTAAGACTTGAAAATTACAGAGAAGAATTTTCCAATGCGAAAGAAGAAGTTAATAAGCCTTTTGAAAAAGCAGATTTATTATTAGAAAAAATTAAAAGATTAAGCGAGGTTAATAAATTGATAGAAGAAGGGATGAAAAAAAAGGAAGGGATTAAGGAAAAAATAGATATTCAAGATTTAGAAAAGAATAAATAAATTTAGAAACAAATAAGATTTAAATAATTTAAGAAAAATATTCCTTTTATTGATTGGAGTATTTTTTTTTAGGAAAACTATTCTAAAATTTTTTTCACATCGAAGCTTTAAAATTAAATTTCATATTAAATTTTGTAAGATAACATTTCTGTCTTAAGTATTAAAAATTCATTTTTCTATACAAATTTGACTTTTTTTTTAATTTATGTTAATATTATTTGATCTTTTATTAAAAAGGAGGTGAATTTATGATTTATAAAAAAATAATACTTTTTTGTACATTTTTACTCGCAAATATTTCTTTTTCTGCTCCAGTCAATGAGGCTAACAGAATCATTGATATTCAGCAGAGACAGCTTGAACAGGAGAGAGTCAGGCAGCAGCAGGAGAAAATGCAGAAGGAGTTTGAGAATACAAAGTTTGACAGCCCTAAGCCTCAGATTGATAAGGATATTGAAAATAGTAACTTGAATTCTAATAAATTCTTAATTAAATCAGTCAATATAAAAGACAATGACAGGCTGCTGTCTCAAAGGGAAAAAAATAAAATTATTGGAAAATATGTGTATCTTGAACTTAGTTCCGATGACATCAAAAATCTTCTTACAGATCTTACAAACAAGTTAATTTCTAAAGGATATACTACATCTGTTGTAAACTTCGATAGGAATAATGACCTGACTATTGGAACTTTAAATCTGGAAATTGTTGCAGGAAAAATCGAGGATATTAAAATTAATTCGGGCAATGGACTTGATAAGTACAAGGAATTTTTTATGTTCCCTAAAAATAAAGGGAAAATCCTTAATATCAGGGATATTGACACGGCAACTGACAACTTTAACTCAATCAATGCCAACAATATGACTATGGAAGTTCTTCCTGGAAGAAAGGAAAACTATTCAAGAATTGAAGTAAAAAATAGATTAAATAATAAATATACTGTCGGAATCTTAGCTAACAACTATGGGGACAGCAAGCAGAATGGAATATGGAGAAGAGGTATCAACCTTAATATTGACAGCCCTCTTGGAATAGGGGACAACTTCTATTTCACATATATGACCGTTCCTAAAAAAGACCCCAACAGAAGCTGGAAAAAGACAGTTGAACAGTTACAGCCAGGAGAAATTTTACCAATCGGGCCGACTGGATATGATCCTTTAAAAGGAGACACATTACCATATAAAAGACGGCTTGATATGTTTAATTTCGGATATACAATGAAATTCAGGACATATACTTTGAAACTTAATTCAAGTAAAAGTATTCAGGAAAGCAGCTTCTATTCAGCAAATACAGTATATGATATGTATTCAAGTAGCCACACTTTGTCTGCTGATTTAGAAAAAATATTATTCAGGAATCAGAAAAGCAAGGTTAGTCTTGATTTAGGGATTAAAAGAAAACATAATCAGAGCTATCTTGAAAAATCTGTATTGTCTGACAGAAAACTTGCTGTTGGTACTTTAAGCCTTAATGCTACAACTTCACTTTTTGGAGGGATTTTTGGAAGCTCTTTTGGATATGAGAGAGGGCTTAAAATATTTCATGCGGAAAGGGATAGCGGAAAGATAGATACTACGCCAAAGGCGCAGTTCCATAAATACAGTATGAACCTTAGCTACTACAAACCTATAACAAACAAGCTTGTATACAGGGCAAATGTTAGCGGGAGCTACTCAAACGATGTCCTGTACGGAAGTGAAAGACAGACAATAGGCGGTGTCGGAAGTGTAGGGGGCTACCATACAAGGGAGTCCATTCAGGGAGACAAGGCTATAGAAGTCAGCAATGAGATTGCATACAATATTCCAGTTAAGAAATTTGCGGTTGTTTCTCCGTATGTTAATTATGGATATGGGGCTGCAAAGTATAACAGGGATAAATCTAAATACAGAACTGGATATGTAACTGGAATGACGGCTGGAATTAGGTTTGATACAAAAATCTTTGACTTCGACTTTGGATATGCAAGGCCAATGTCGCATTCAGACTATTTAAGCCCTAAGAAGCAGGAAATGTATTTTAGTGGCTCTTTGAAAGTAAGTTTTTAGATAATAACTCAAAATAGAAATAATAAAAAATTTCAAATTGTAATCAGTAAAAATATCGAAAGGAGATGAATGGATGAAAGAAAAAAGTAAGATATTACGTAAATTAACTGCGGCGCTTCTTCTAAACGTGTTCAGCTTCAACATTCTTGCCGATGGGCTTCAGGTTGACCCTAACTCAAGGTACAACACAAGCCTTGACAGGGCTCAGAATGGCGTGCCTGTCGTTAATATTTCCACTCCGAACGGCCGTGGTGTTAGTATTAACGAGTTTTTAGAGTACAATGTGGGACGTGAGGGGCAGGTTCTTAACAATGCCGACAACATCGGAAGAAGCCATCTCGCAGGAATTATCAATGCAAATCCAAATCTTGGGCCGAATCAGGCCGCAAATCTTATCCTGCTTCAGGTTAATGGAGCAAACCGTTCTCAGATTGAGGGATATATCGAGGCTCTCAGCAGACAGAAAGTGAATGTAATTTTAAGCAATGAAAATGGAATATATTTAAACGGCGCAGGGACAATCAACATAAAAAACTTTATCCCTACAACTGGAAAAGTTAAGCTGAAGGATGGAGATGTAATCGGAATTGACGTCGAAAAGGGAAGAGTTGTTATTGGGGCTAATGGCTTTGATGCGACTAATACAGACTATGTAAACGTTATTGCAAAGGCTATGGAATTACAGGGAAATCTTGTTGGAAACAAGGTTGATGTAACTCTGGGGGAAAATACTGTTGACTCCAACGGAACTGTAACTTCTAAAAATGGAATAAATTCAGTTGCAATTGACGCAAGCAACCTTGGATCAATGTATGCGGGACAGATAAAGATAGTCAGCACGGACAAGGGGGCAGGAGTAAATTCTAACGGGCTTATCTATTCAAGGGATGCAAAGCTTGAGATTACGGCTGATGGAAAAATCAATGTAGCCAAGATAAAGGGTGACGGAATTGAAATAAATGGGACTGAATATGTTCAAAGCGAGCTTGCAAGCTCTGACAAGGGGATTAATATTAATGCGGCTAAAATAAAATTGTCTGGGGAAACTCAGGCAAATGAGGACATTAACCTTAATGGGAATGTTGAGAACAAGTCAAATATATACTCAGGCGGAAACTTGAATACAGCTGATATGATAAATTCTGGGAATATTAATGCTTCAGGGAACATAACGGCAAAGGATTTTAAAAACTCTTTTGCAACAGTTCTTTCCGGAGGGAACTTTAATGTAAAAAACTTGGATAATTCCGGAAATATACAGGTTTCAGGAATTACAGACATTAACGGGAAATTTGACAATACAGGAGCATTGACTTCTGTTAAGCGTATTTCAGTCTTAGGAAACGTAAGCAGTACAGGAAATATTTTGACAAATGAGGATTTAACGGCTAAAAATACGGTAACATCAGGAGCAATTGCAGCTAAAAATTTAAGAGTGGATAACCTGACTAATGATGGGAAAATAAGCACAAATGACGAATTAACTGCAAAAGATGTGAAGAATATTGGAGAGATTTTATCATCAGGAAAAATTTCAGGAAGCAGCCTTGTCACTTCAGGAAAGATTCAGACTAATGAAACACTTGACATTGACGGGCTTCTTGACAACAGCGGGACAGTCGGGGCTTCAAAGGATATATCAGTTGCAGGGAATGTATTGAATTCAGGGGAAATCCTTACTAATGGAGATTTTACTTCAAAGAATATGGATACTTCTGGAACAGTAGTTTCAAATAATTTAAAAACTGGAAACCTTAAAAATGATGGAAAAATTGTAGCCAATAAGGATTTAACAGCTAAAAAGGTTTCAAGTACAGGAGATATTACCGTTGTCGGTAAAATTTTAGCTGACAGCCTAAAATCTTCAGGAGCTTTAAGAACCAACGAGGATCTTTCTATTAATGGAAGGTTTGACAATGACGGGACAGTCGAAACTTCAAAGAATGTAGCTGTTTCAGGAGATATTAGCAATAATGGGAAAATAATTGCAGGCGGTAATTTAAGCGGTAGAAAAGTAACTAATACTGGAGATATTGCGGCAGTTGGAACAGTCTCAAGTGATGACATGTCAACTTCAGGAACTGTAAAGGCAAACAAGTCAATTACAGTTGCAGGAAAACTTGAGAATGATGGCACAGTTGAAACTGCTGAAGATGTGAAGGTGTCCGGGAATATCAGAAATACTGGCAAAATTGGTTCAAATGGAAATTTGACAGGTAAGGACACTATTAATTCAGGTACAATTTCTTCAAAAAACGTAACAGCTGGAAATCTTCAGAATGATGGTAAAATCATTGCAAATGGAGACTTAAAGGCAAAAAATGTTAAGAATACTAAGGATATAACGGCTGTTGGGACAGTTTCATCTGATGACCTGGTAACGTCAGGGAATGTAAGGGCAAACGGAAAAATCACAGTTTCAGGAAAACTGGAGAACAGCGGTGCTGTTGAAACTTCCAAGAACATATCAGTTGCAGGAAACATTAAGAATGATGGAAGAATTGCGGCAAATGATGACCTTGCAGGGAAGAATACAGAAAACAATGGAAATATCTATGTCAAGAATCTGGAAGTCAATAGCCTAAGAAATACTGGAAAAGTTGAAGGCGTGAACCTGAAGACTGACGATATTGCAAACAGCGGAGATATTACAGCGATTGGAAAGATTTCAAGTGGAAACATTGACAATTCAGGAAAATTGCTTGCCAATGATACAATTAGTGCCAAGAATATAAAAAATGCCACTAGTTCCAGTAAAATTGCGGCTGGAAAAGGTATAACTGGGGAAAGAATTGAAAACTCTGGAACATTTGCCACAAATGGGGATATTAAGGCAACAAACTCGCTTGTGAACAGCGGTACAGTTGATGGTAAGAGAATTGATATTTTAGGAGCTGACTTTGTAAATTCAGGAAAGATAAATGCCGACAATATTAAAGCTAACGTAACTAATACAAGAAATGACGGATTCATCTATTCAGGAAATGATGTTGATTTGACTACAGGCACTTTAATCAATACTAAGGAAATTACTGCAGTCAATAATGTAAACGCCGCAAATGCGAATGTTACAAATAGCGGAAAGATTGCCTCAAATGGCAGAGTTTTACTTGATAATTCAGCGATTACAAACACTGGGGAAATTCTGTCAGGCGAAATATTTATGAGAAATGCCCAAAGATTTGATAATACTGGAACAATCAAGGGGAACAATGTTGAACTTGGCGTTAATCAGAATATCAACCTTACTGGGAATCTTCACGGACAGCATAGGCTTAAGATTTCAGCAAACAACATTGCAAACAATGGTAACACTACTGGAACTGGCCTAATCGAGATTAACTCAAATGACTTTACGAACAACAGGGAGCTTGCTTCCGATACAGTTATCATAAATGGCCGTGGGGAAGTAGTCAACAACAGCATGATTACTGGAAATAACGGAAAGGTTTCAGGAAGAAATATCACAAATAACGATTTAGTTGCATTTGAGAACGCTCTTGAAATGAACGCACAAGGTAAAGTTCAGAACAACAAGGGGAAAGCCATCTATGGCGGGCAGGCTCTTGCCATAAGGGCAAATGAGATAATGAATGACGAGGCTGAAATACTTGGTGGAAACATGGATCTTAATGCCGCAAAGATAACAAACAATGTGGCTACAATCCAGTCGACAGGAAATATTACAATTACTTCAAGTGATTTTCAGAATATTGGTAGAGTTTCTAACTTAGGGAATTATGAAAAGTATTACGAAACTTGGGATAATAGAAGATTGTCCGAAGCTGATGTTCTTAATGGATGGATAGTTACTGAACCTAATTTTCAGCATAGAAGCAGTAGCGGAAGCAGTGTAAAAAGACATCAGAGAAGCTGGCTTGAGAGCATGATTACAAAACATTCTGGAAATTCTCTCCTGTTTTCTCAGTACGCTGATCTTGCAAGAGCAAAATTAGGACAGAGAGGAAAGCTTACTAGAACAAATACTCCGGAAGTGCCAGGAAACACTTTGACGGGAAAAATAGAAAGCAGGGCAACGACAGAGTATGGTAAGGTTTTAGCAAGTGGAAATATCACAATAAATTCAGCTAATTTCAAGAACAGGGACAGCATAGTTTCAGGCGGAGGCCTAGTCAATGTTAATGCAACAAATTTTGAAAATTCTGTTACGTTAGGAAATGCAGTCCAGTTAAAGAATGGACAGGAAAAGCTGTACTTAACATACAGGCACGGAAGCAGAAAAAGATCTGCAAACGGGACTTACAACAGATATTTGGAGAATGGAGGCATTGGATATGAGAGCGGACAGCCTTCCATCATTGAAGGGGCAGTAGTAAGCATAAATGCTCCAAATATAATAAAGAATCCAATAGAAGCTGGAAACGGAAAAGAATTTAATAATGGCGGAGCAAATGGTAAAGCCTTAATTTCTTCAACTTCAGTTGGAATGAATAAAGGGACAAGTTCTGTAAACGGGCAGGTTCAGGCTGCAGGAAATACCTTGCTATCTAAAGTAAACAGCAGCTTTAACGGAAATTCACAGATTAATGGAAGTACAAATTTAAATAGTCCGATAAACAGCACATTTAACAGGGCTGTTCAGATTGCAGGTAACAATTCAGGGATTAAGGATATTAAGAATACTGGAAGAATAGACGTAAATCCAATACTTTCAAGTGCAATGTTTACAACGAATATGAATCCAAGTTCTAAATATTTGCTGGAAACTAGAAGCAAATACGTCAGTCTTGGCCAATATTTTGGAAGCGACTACTTCACTTCAAGAGTTGGCTATTCCGAAATATGGGACAGAACCAGACGGCTTGGAGATGCATATTATGAAAACCAGTTATTAACTAGATCATTAGCTGAAAAGTTGGGAACATCATTCATAAATGGAAAATCTAATCAGGAGCTAATTCAGTCAATGATGGACAATGCCGCAACTGAAGGTACAAGGCTTGGACTTACAGTAGGGCAGGAACTGACTCAAGATCAGATAAATAACTTGAACGAGGATATTGTCTGGTATGTAACAAAAAATGTAAACGGTGTTGAAGTCCTTGCTCCGCAAGTTTATCTAAGCAGCAAGACTAGGGAAAGCATAAGCGATGATACGAGAAACAGGGTTGGCGGAATAAATGGAACTTATGTCAAGACCAAGGACTTTGTAAATGATGGTACAAAATGGGGTAATGGCGGAGTTACTTATGTTGAAGCGAATACTGTAAGAAATGAGACGACTAACAACCTGCTTTCAGAAATTTCAGGAGACAAGACATATATAAGTTCTGTTGGAAATATTGAAAATATCGGCGGACGGATTAACGGTGAAGAGGCGGTTGCCCTGATTTCTGAAAAGGGGAATGTGATTAACAATACCACAAAAAGAACAACTGGATTTAACTATGGGGAGTACGATAAATCTCAGCGTGAGGAAATAGCCTCAATTGGTGGAATCACTTCAAAAGGCACAACTTTCATCAAGGCTGACAGCTATAACTCTGTAGGCGGAATGCTAAAGACTGATCATTTGGCACTTGACGTAAACAGCTTCAATGCAAGCGCATTATCATTGTCAGGGCAGAGCACGCTTGGAATAAGCGGAAGCAACTATTCAAAATATGCAGAAACAACACATTTTGGCGGTGGAGCAGTCGCAAATTCAGCAGAAGGAAGAATTGAGAACCTTAATCTAAGAGGCTCATCATTCATAGCTGAAGACACGACAGGGCTTGCAGTTGGAAATGTAAGGGCCGAATCAGTAATCAACACCTATGATATTGAATCAAGACAAAGCAATAAAAGCACTTTTGCATCAAGTAGCAATTACATAAAATCTCATCAGGAAGAAAACGTTGCAAGTAATTTACAGCTTGGAAAGAATGCTGTAATTACAGGAAATGTTGAAGGAATTGGAAGTAACATCGTTCTTGGAGAAAACACTTTTGTAGGTGGAAAAGTTACAACTGACTCAAGGGAACTGCACAACAGCTACTACGAAAAGAACAAGAGCAAAGGATTTACTGGTGGAGTAAGCCACGGCACAATTTCAGCAGGATATGGAAAATCACAAAGTACATATGATGAAAAGAGTACAATAAATGCAAAATCAAACTTGCAAGTTGGAGATGGCTCAGTATTAAACAGAGGTGCAGAAATTACAGCTACAAACTTTGAATATGGAAATATTCAAATCAATAATGGCGATGTAAAATATGGTGCAAGAATTGACACAAGGGATGTACATACTTCAAGTAAAAGCAGTGGATTTACAATATCGGCAGGAATAAACAGCCCAGCATTGGACAGGGCAAAACAGGTTGGCCAAGCTGTAAGTCAGATTAAGAATGGCGATACGGCAGGCGGAGCTATGGAAGCGGTAAATGCCGCAACTGGTACAATTAAAGGACTTTCGGAAAATATTACAAGACGTAATGGCACAAGAGCCACAATGAATGACATTGAAAAAGGAGATTTCAAGGTAAATAACGACTTTTATGTAAGCGGAAATATACGTGCAGGATTTAACAAGTCAAAATCCAGTACAGCTTCACATACTGAAAGTACGGCTGTTACGACAATGAAGCCTTTAAATGAAAATTCGAGTATCACATACAATAATGTAAATAACATAACTTATCAGGGAACACAGGCACAAGGCGGCACATTTATTTACAACAATGTTGCCAATATCCAAAAAGAGGCAGTCGAGTTAAGAAACAGCTACAGCTCTGAAAGTTCAGGCTTTGGAGCAGGAGTAAGTGCTGGAATAGGCTCAAACGGACAAATAAAGCCAAACGGAATTAGCGGAAATGTTTCCACAAACAGAAGCAATCAGAATACAGTTGAAACTGTTTATGCAAATGGAAACTTCAAGAATGTAAATGAAGTCCATAATAATACAGGTTCAATGACATTATCTGGATTTAATCAGGAAGGCGGAAAAGTAACAGGTAATATCGGCAAACTGGTTGTAGAAAGCAGACAGAACACAAGTACGACAACAGGAAGCTCAAGTGGAATAGGCATAGGAATAAGTGCAAATGGAATGCCAAGTTCCGTAAATGTAAGCGGAAGCAGAACTAATGGAAACAGGGCATTTGTAGATAATCAAAGTTCATTTATTGTTGGAGAGGGAAGTAATCTTCAGGTTGGAACACTTGAAAATACTGGTGCAGTAATTGGAAAACAGAGTGATAACAACACAACATTCAAGATTGACAACTATATAGCCAAAAATATCTATAATGAAGATACAATGACAACAACTGGAGGCTCAACAGGAGCTTCACTTGGAGGAAAACCAAGAATCACAAGTGCAGGCTTCAATCAGGACAGCAGGGACAAGGAAGGAATTACAAGAAACACTATTGTAGGAAACGTTGAGATACAGAATGCTTCAGGAGATGAGATAAACAGGGATTTAGGAAAAGCTAATGAAATAACGAAAGATACTCACAGAAGCACAAATATCAATGTAGAGCCGCAGGTTATAGAATATATTTCAAATCCAACAAAGTTCAAGGAAGATCTGGAAGTAGCAATACTTGAAGGAAAAGCTACAGGAGAAACTATATTAAAGTCCATAGAAAATGCTGTAAATGGAAGAAAGAGCAGCGATATTGGAGATCCTGAAAGAAGGACAATTAATGAAATCAAGGAATCTGTGATAAGGGTTAAGACAGCACCTGAAATGAATGCAATAGCAACTGGAGATTTGAATTCACAGGAAGTACTGAATCGTTTAAATATCAATGCCATAGAGAAGTTTAATCCTGATGATCCTGACTTGCCGGAAAATGTAAGGGCAAGGCTTGATGAATTGGCAGAAGATGGAAAGACAATAAGGGCTTTCTATGATAAGACAACAAACAAAATCTTTGTAAACGAGAACCTGACAGATGATGCAGAAATACGTGCCTCAGTAGCAAGGGAATGGAAAATATCTGAAGACTTGAAAACTGGAAAAGGGAAAGAAAATGATGAGGGGCAGCTAAAATCAACCGTAGCAGGAGAACTGGCTTATGATGATATGATGAAAAGGGCTAGGGAAGGCAAGACTGGGAATATAAGTACGAGTGAACTTGATGAAGCTGTTATGGATGTGGATAGTGAGGTTTCTGCTGATGACCTTGAAACTAGAAGACTAAGTAATGCTGGTATTTCTCCGGAAACTGTAAGAATAAACGAAGAACGAAGAAGAAGAAGAATAGATGAATTAAATTCAGTTGGTTATATTAGACAACAGATAGATAAAGAAGAAAAAAAACATAAAAACAAAGTGGCAAATTTATTAGAACGTAAGTATCATGATAAATTTATTAAAAAAAATGGAACATACGCTTTTTATAATGAAAACGATAGAAAAAAATTTGAAAAAGAGGCTAATCAAAAAGGAGTACAACTAAAAACACGTTCTGCAAATGCTGAAGAAAAGAAACAAAAATTTCTTGAGCAGGGGAAAGGAAATGGTAAAACTTCTACTCCTCCTAAGAAAAAAACAGACGGGCCAACTTTAGGAGATAGGTTAAGAAAAGCGGGAGAAGGAGGACTAGATATAGTAACAGGTGGTCTTACTAGTGCTGGAGGTGTGGCTTTAATAGGTGCTTCAGCAGGAGTGGATTATGTTACAATTGGAGGCTCAGTTGTACCTTCTTTACCTGTAAAAATTGCTGGTGGAACTGCAGCTGTTGTTGGAGGAAATAAAGCATTTCACGGACTTATGAAAATTGGAGATGCTATATTTGGAAATAAAGAGCAAGTAAACGGACCATCGTTGAATCCTTTAAGAGATACAGTAGGAGCACTTACAAAACACCCTGAACTTTATGATACTTTTGAATTTCTTACGGAAATAGGAGTTGCTTCTATAGCACCTATTACAGTGGGAGGAGTTCCCAAAACCTCTACTAAAAACTCAAATAGTAATTCAACTATATCAGGAAAAAGTAATTCTCAAAATCATAATTGGAACCTAAATGGTAAAAGTGGAGACTATTTAGACAAAACAACAAGAAAAGTAAAAGTTACTCCAAATATCACAGAAACAATAAAAAATTCAGATGGTACATATTCGTTAATAAAAGATAACAATTGGAATTTTAGTAAAGATTATATTCAAAGTTATGAAAATATAGTTACAGCAGAACCTAAAATTTATGATGTTACAACGAATAGCTACAAATTACCAAATATTTATACAGGTTTGTCATCTGTCAATACCAATAATATTCCTCTCAAAAATAGTAGCATTAGTATGAGTTATGCTAGTGAATATGGACAAGTAATTAATACACCTTCTTCATTAACTCCAAAAATGCAGGAAGTATTAAATAATGGAGATTCAAGTGGTAAAATAAAAGAAAAAATAATAAAAAATACTTTTAATAGAGATCCAAGATATAAGATACACGATGGAACATACGGAAATGAAAAACATGGTTTTGATGTAGTATTAGAAGATAAAGTGGACAATACAGTTTGGATAATCGATTCTAAACCGATAAAAGAACCTAAACGATTTAATATAGGTTCCACAAGAGTATCTAATGATGGGGCAGGAAACACAAGACAATTGTCGCCTAATTGGATAGATACTGTTATTAATCAAAAATTAGATATAAATCATCCAACTTCAATATTAATTAAAAATGCTAGAAAAAATGGAGATTTGAGAACAGGAATAATGGGGATTAATAAAAATCCTAATACTGGTGAACTAGAATTAATTATAATACCAGTTAATATAAAAAATAAATAAATTATTGAAAGGAATTATAGAAATGAATTTAATTGCAGGAAAAAGAAAATATGAATTTGGTGTGAATAGGATTTTAAATGAAACAAATGATTCATTAAATTATGAAGAAATAGAGCAAGATATTGATTATATTGAAAATAAAAAAGGTGATCAGCTATACTGTATGAAATCTCTTGGATTTGAGTATTTACAACTCTCTTCAAAAAAATTATTTGTAGAAAAGGACATAAAAACTTGTAGATATTATTGCTATATAATTGCTAAATTGGAATTTTTATCAAAACCATTAGATGAGAAAGTATTTTTGGATAATTCAGATTTATTTTATATGCTGATGTCAAATAATCCTGATTTTATAGTGTTTTTAAAAAATAATATAGAGGAAATACAACCTAATGATTATGATTCAGAAAAAGATATTTATAAAAATTTAACTAATACATATGGAGATTTTTTTATAACAAGGACAACTTTATTAGCAATAATTGGTGATTTTGAAGAAGTAGAAAAAAGATGTACGGTATATTTGGAAAAATCGAAAAAATTTAGAGATATTTATTATAAATATCGTGTTTATGGAATGGAATTTTTGAAAGCGTTATCATTAAAAGATATTGAAAAAATGAAAGAAATGATAAATATGATGATGATGCCTAAAATAGCAAAGGCATTGGTAAAAGATCATATTACTAACTATAGTTTTTATTTACATATTTATGTTATAATATATGCAAAAATAGCATTACTTCATGGATTTGATTTAGGTATAGACAATGAAGTTGCTCCTAAAGAAATAATTGATAATACTCCATTAGAAAGTTATGAAGATCCATATGATTTTATGAAAAAATTTGATTTGAAAACAGTAACTCCAAAAGAATGGAGAGAATGGACAAAAAATTATTCAACATTTGGTTCAATTGATTAATGAAAGGAATTAAAATTATGTCAGAAATAATAGATGTATACACAAGAATAAAATATAAAAAAGATAATGTTATAAAAGATGATGATATATTAGATGATTTAGATATTTACAGTGCTATATTAGAACTTGAATATGATGTGATTGTATATAAAGATGAAAAACTTTTAACATTACAAAGTCGTGCAAATTACTCTTATGCAAGAACTTTTTCTCTAAGTGAAAAAAGAAATGAACTACAAAGAGTAGCTAAAAGTAAAGGTATAGACAATTTATACTATATTTTTTGCAGTTATTCGTTATCAATGGGAATAATATATGGAGTTATAAATTTTGATATTAAAAATAATGCTATATATGAAAAGATTTTTAAGGAAGAAGATTGTGAAGAAATTCTAGAAAAATTATCATCTGAATTAGTTGAAAAATTTCAAATGCTTAACGAAAGTGAAAAAGAATATACTGACGACGGTAAAGATATTGATGATATTATGGAAGAGTTGGATGATAAAATAAGTAAATACTGTTATCAAGAATTTTTGAAGTTCTTAAATGAAGTAAAATTAAATGATTTATAGTTTTTTATAGAAAAAATATACATTACATATCGAGAAATAGATTTATTAATAATCGTTGTTGTAAAAACAGCGGTTATTTTTTTGTTTATGAAATAGGCTCATATTAGCCCCATAACGAAAAAATTTTGCATCAGACAAGAGATTTATATCAAAAATCAATTTAACGAACGCTACGGGCTTAATATGACGCAATATGAACTTTAATTTTCCTCATCATCTACATTTTCAGCTTCAAAAAATTCATCAGTCATAATTGAA
>ERZ773087.1061-NODE-1061-length-18519-cov-24.702177_pt1 | contig 18519 bp, 16 predicted proteins | sample MGYA00511375_ERZ773087 | MGnify/ENA primary metagenome ERZ773087 (study PRJEB29015, sample SAMEA2737995) | human oral metagenome | biome: human oral; feature: human-associated habitat; material: dental | place: China | collected 2063 ...
GTTCGCGAACAAATTCAAAAAAGTTCGCGAACTTTTTTGAATTTGTTCGCGAACTTTACATTGAATATCTTAGACTGACAAATTATGTCTTTATTAATCTGCAGGAACAGGACCTGGATTTTCGTTCTTTTTCTCAGTCTTCTTTTCCGTCTTTGCTTTCTTTTCCCCTGGTGTTACCTGCTCAAAGGTAACATCGTTCAGCGTGAAATATTTACGAGAAGCAAGGAGTTTTACTACAGGTTTCTCGATGTGCTGCTGTGCACGAAACTGTTCGCCTTTCAAGACAGCCTTACTCTTAAACGAAGGTGTCAAAGTTCCAAGGTCGCCAAACTCTACGATGTCGCCATTGGCAACAATATCACGAGCGGTTTCGCTGGCAAGATTAAGCACGGCAGCTACCTCTTGCGCGTCAAAGGTTGTTGACTTAGCAATACGTTCACAAAAGTTGCGGAAGTCTACACGCTGTCTGCCTGTCGGGCGCGCTACAATTACAGTCTTCCCAGCCTGTTTTCCAATGTTCAACTTCTGTTCTTTTAAGATAAATTGAATAGGTTTATTAGCCATATTGTTATTAAGGTGGTCTCTCTTTGTGATAGCTCCGTGGGCTCGAGACCTTTTAGCCCACGGAGCGTTTGTTAATAATATTATTTATCCTATTAGTTCTTTTTAGAAACTGATAATTGGTCTTATCTTAGCAGTGCTATTCTTTGGTGCAAGTGATATCGAATAGTCGCTACCTCCAACGTTTATAACAACCTGTTTGTATTGAGAGCCATCTAAGCACTCTGTATCCGTCCAGTATGTTCCCATCATAGGCTCTCCACCACCCCTTGTGAAAGCTGCATTAAAACGAGACATATCCATCTGTGGAAAGTTAATAGATGAGAGAGAAGGGATAAAACCTGCTGAAGAAGCTCCTTCTGGGATCAAGAAACTATAATCTCCTGGATATTGACTTCCTTTCCCTTGATTAACCATCTTTCCTAAAGAAGATCCCATTAATAAGAAGTCTCTAAAGGTTGGAATACGAACACGACTTCCAAACATATTTTGCGCAGCCTGTAGAGCAGTACTACTAGATGATCTTCCGTGACTATTTTGGTCAAATAACATCTTATAATTTTGAACAGGATCCATACTTTCTTGTGAAGTGGCATTTGACCACTGAATAGCATCGTTACTAGACACTTTTACATCCTTGAGAGCTACTGCAAAATTATCAGTAGGAGAGAGAATAACACCTATTGGGGTTTTCCCTGGATTCTTGTCTAGGAATCCTTTTGTTCCATCACTAAACAAATACATATTCTCCATTATAAGTCTGATGGAAATCTTATACTTCTTATTAGCTTCTACCAACTTATGTGTGGGGACGGTTATTGATTTTCCGGTCAGACTTCTCCCATAGAGTTCACCAGAAGTAAAAGTAAGTTTCAATTTTGAACAGTCTGTTGTAGGAAGCCAATAATCACTAACTAAATACTGCTCATTCCAGAATATTGTGCCACCAGCACTATTAACTTCAGAACCAATAGTATTTCCAGAACTAGACACCTGTCCCATCTGTGGGTATGTATAGGTATCGGCAAAGAAGTCATAGGTCATCTTTTCAGGAATGTCATTTGCTGCTGTTTTTAATGTCCAATCGATTTGATTAGCAGGATCTTTAGGTACTAATTTATAGTATGTCTGCGACCCTATTCCTGGTATGAACTCATACCGTGTTGATGCTACCTTCATCTCTATATCACAGTTCACGAAATTAAGATAAACGGAAACATCTGCTGCAATATGTTTTGCGGTAAAAGCTACCATTTGTTTCGGATCTTGATTTATAAGAACACCACGTTCTATCGTATAGAATGCATCGTTCGTATTAGCACGATTTATTGTCAAGGTTGTACCATTAGCAGTAAATCTATCATTGAAACAAACAAAGTCATAATAGCCATGTGGCAAATGCATTACTCCTGAATCACCAGCGTCTGGTGTAAAGTTATTCCCATTAAACGTACCTTTGATTTCTCCTTTAAGCGTAGAACCTTGGTAAGCACGGATGGTATAATGCTTATTTCCGTAAATGGCACGTGTAGCAACCTTTTGCTCTGGTCTGCGAGTTGTGTCTGGAACTAAACTTACTTCTGCTTGCCAGCCATCGCCCAAGTCTTGTATCTCTGGTTGTGACTGGGTAGCTGCACGCGTACTTGTAACATTCTCGGAAGGCTCGTAGTCTTTTTCATCAATTGAAAAAGAAACGATGCCCATACCTTCTTTGGGAGTTAGTTCGTTTGATAAATCCTCACTATTACTACAGCCGACAAAGAATGAACCTGCAACTATAGATAGTGCAAGCATAGAAAAAACTGACTTAAAATTAGCTTTCTTCATTATTGTTATTTTCATCAAATGTTGTTATTACTCGTTAATTATTAGAACTCAATTTCGCCTCCATCAACGACACCTCCATCTTCCCATTTATAGTCTTCACTTGATTGTGGAGCATTTGGATATACCGAAGTACAAATAAATTTTTCGATTTGAAGTTCGTGTACTTTACATTCAGGGCGTTCATAATCCCTTTTCAGTTTCTTTTTTCTCATTGCTTTTATTGATTAAAAATGTTGTTATTTTATTCTTATTTTCTCTGTATATTGGTTTCGTAAGAATATAAAAAAGAACAAAGGAAACTCCTAAAAGTCCTTTGTTTACCTATGGTTGTACACTGCGAGCCTCGCGCGCGTACGAAAGAAATTAAAAAGTTAGTTAAGCCTGCTCTACTAGAGAGAGAGAGAGAGAGAGAGAGAGAGAGAGAGAGAGAGTACAAAATTATTTGGAACTACCAAATAATTAGCTATCTTTTTCTCAACTTTTTTACTCTCGTCCATCAATGAATTAGATACAGCAATAGCGTGGCGAACACCTTTGTTTTGTAAGGTGCTACGCTTATTAAAATTATTATTTATTGCTTGTATCATCGTGATTAATCTCTAATTCGGATGCAAAAGTAACAAAAAAGATTAAAATATCAAAGCAAATCAAGAAAAAAAATAAAAACAACTATTTATGAAAGCAACAGAAGTCGTAGAGAGATTAAAACAGCGTTTTCCAAATGAGCCAGAGTATATTCAGACCGTTTCGCAGGTATTAGACACTATCGAGGATGAATATAATAACATCTACCATGAATGTTTGAAAGCATAATAAAAGATTTTAGGTTGTGTGCTCCTGACATTTTCCAACAATGCACCTTATTTCCAGCGTTTTTATCCTAACGCATTAGCATCGATAAGCTACGCGTTAACGCCTAACACCAACGGTGCGGAGCGTCCGCACCATTGGTGCGCAGGGTCAACACCATTTTAATAGTGACTTTATGATGAGCATACTAATGAGAGATTCATGTTTGATTAGCGATTTCAGGAAATAGAGAATCTACCTCTTTATATCCTATCCGTATCCTTATAATATGGTATCGTTACCCCACTTGAAAAACTATCTTTTACACTTCATTCTTGCAGGGTTCAAAGAAAATACGTACTTTTGCGATAAAGAATCACCTATTATGACAAGAAAAGTATTATACTTATTAGCCTTAGGCTTGATAATTTTGGGTATCACAGCCTGTAAGCAAGAAAAGAAATCAAACGATATTATCACCAAGATAGCACCTAAACCAAAGGTACCAAGCGGTCCACAGCCAATGACCGACTTCAAATATGAGAAGAAGATAGAATGGATGGGTAGTACCTATACGATTCGTATCCATCGCTTTGCAGACAAGTCATTGACCCTCGTTAGCGATGAAGACGGACGTAAATACTACGATAACAAGTTCCATGTACAGATTCTACGTCAAGATGGTTCATCTTTCTATGAGCGTACACTTACGAAGGATGATTTCAGAGAATTTACTGATAATCAATATGGTAAGAACGGTGCACTGCTTGGTTTCATGTTCGACCGTGCAGAGGGTAACAAACTCTACTTTGGTGCAAGTGTGGGTTCACCTGATCCAAAGAGCGATGAGTATGTGCCATTGGATGTAACCATCGATAATATGAGCCGCATGCGTATCAACAAGGCTACACAACTTGATACGCCAAGCGACCAACCACAACAACAACCAAAGAGTGAGTTGGAGAAGGCTGAGGAAGAGGGGGTGTAGGAAGCCTCCCCCGACCCCTCCGAAAGGAGGGGAGCCCAAATAGATTAAAGTGGGGTACAGTGAAGTTGATAAATAGATAAGGATAAAACTCAAAGTTCAAAGGTTAAACGCAAATCATAAAGTTCAAAGTTCAAACCTCAAAGTTCAAAGTTTAAAGGCTTACCCCTCACGCACAAAGTCAAGGGCTTCCTTAACTTCATCCTCACTGACAGACTGGTTGATACGGACGTCACCAATACCACCTAAGAGCGTAACATTGATTTCATTACCACGATTCTTCTTGTCATGGTGCATGAACTCAATGAATTTTGGATAGTCATTACACGTAATAGGCAATGTGCCATAATACTCACGAATGAAGTTGACCGTCTGGCGCATACGTTCCGTTGGGAAGCCAGTCTTCACAACAGACAGATAAAGCTCAGCTATCAAACCGAAAGCTACTGCATAACCATGAAGAATTGGACTCTTTTCTAATGACCATGACTCAAACGCATGACCAAAAGTATGTCCGAGATTTAATGCCTTTCTAATACCCTTTTCATGTGGATCTTCCTGAACAATACACTCCTTTACACGCACACTCTTACCAAGCATTCCGCTCAATTGCTGTAAGTCTAACTGAGCAAGATTGAAGTTTATCAGCTCTGCCCACATGGCTTCATCAGCTATCAAACCATGTTTCAACATCTCAGCATAACCGCTACGGATGTTTGCCGTATCGAGTGTTTTAAGCCATTCGGTGTTAAGGAGAACGACATCAGCCTCACTAAACACGCCAATCTCATTCTTCAATCCTCCGAAGTTCACACCCGTCTTACCGCCCACACTGGCATCTACCATCGCAAGAAGTGTCGTTGGAATATTAATGAAGTTGATACCACGCTTGAAAGTTGAAGCCGCAAAGCCACCAAGGTCGGTCACCATACCACCACCAAGATTGATAAGCAAAGAGTGGCGCGTAGCACCTCCCTGTTGCAATGCTTCCCATACATGAGCTAACGTTTCAAGTGTCTTACTACTATCAGTCGTACCAATCGTAATTACATGTGCCTGCTTCAGACAGAAGTCGTCTTTGATAAGTTCCCAACACATCTCACGTGTCGTTTCATCAACGAGTACAAAGATCTTATCCTTCTCACATTCTGAGATGGCTGTTGCCAATTCACTCTTGAACTGTTTTGATATAATAATATTCTGTCCCATAAGCTTTCTCTCTTTAAAGTTCAACACAAAATTACGCTTTTTTCTATCATTTACAAACGAAACAGAACCTACATTTCACACTCTTTAATACTGATAACTCAAATATTGCGCACATTACTTTCCCTATGTGCAATAAATCAAAAGATAAAATATAATCGAATAAAAGAATACACTATCATTCCTATCGGCAAACTTTAACACTGTTTTAACATTTAACGAGGCAAGTAATTCCAACTTTTGATTTTATAGAGCAGATTAGACATAAATTCAAACAACAACTTAAAAATGAAAATGATTTAGTAAATTTGCAGTAATAACTAAAAAAGGAATGAATATGAAAAAGAATCCATTATTTTACATTGTACTCATCCTTGGGATAGTGTTAGGTACATTCTCTTTGCAATCTTGCTTAAACGATGACGATACTGATTACCCTACCAATATTCCTAATGCACTTGTGACAATCAAGACAAATAGTTCCACAGGACAGGTCTACTTCCAGTTAAATGATGAGACCACAATCCTTCCTACGAACATGAAGACCTCTCCTTATGGTAAAAAGGAACTACGAGCACTTACGAACATCAAAGTTCAGGACGGAAAGACTGAAGGATACTCAAAGAGTGCATATGTAAACCGGCTCGACACTATACTTACCAAGAATATGGCACCAACTCTTGGTAAACAAAACGAAACAGTATATGGAAAAGACCCTGTAGAAATAGTCAAGGACTGGACAACTGTCGTAGAGGACGGATACTTGACTTTACGCTTCAGAACTTACTTCGGTAATGGGAAAAAACATGTGGTGACTCTTGTCAAAGGAGATAATCCATATGAAGTTGTACTCCATCATAATGCTTCTGGCGACACAAAGGGTTTGATTCGTGACGGACTTGTAGCATTCAGACTTAGTGATCTTCCTGACACACAAGGGAAAACAGTAGACCTGACATTGAAGTGGCAATCATTCTCAGGTGTAAAAACAGTCAAATTCAAATACAAAAGCCGTAAATAGTACAGAGGAAAATCCACTGCCTATCAATGGGATTATTTGGAAATAATAGAGAACAGTATATTATAAGCCTTTTTGAAAAAGGTGATGCACTCGCCATGGATAAACTCTATGGCGAGTATGCTGATTATTTAGCAAAAGTGTGTTCGAGGTATATTGGAGACCAAGAAGATAGACATGATGTTTTACAAGAGGCTTTCATCAGAATATTCACTAAGATACATACTTTTGAATATCGAGGGAAGGGGTCATTAAAGGCTTGGCTCACAAAGATTGTAATCAACGAATCTCTTCACTTTCTCAGGGACAATGACCCGGCTATTTTTATAGACAAGGCGACTGACATACCTGATTGTAGTACTGAGGACCCTGACATTGACAGTATGTCGATAACACAGATAACAGAAACAATACTAAAGCTACCGCCAGGCTACAGAGCTGTCTTCAACCTATATGTGATAGAAGGAAAAAGTCATAAGGAGATAGCAGAAATACTCAACATAAAACCAGATACATCTGCATCACAATTCCACAAGGCAAGGAATATGCTTGCGAAGATGCTGAAAGAGCAAAATAAATAGAATTAAAAGTATGAAAGAAGATTGGCTTGACACATTGCGTACACGCATTCAGAATGAATGTGATGTAAAGGCACCAGATGGTCTTCTCAACGATATCAAACAGGAGATGAACCGTCGTGGAGTTACTCCTATGCGCTCTACTCGGCAGAAGGCAAGCGTAGTACCTTTGTGGACCTACCGTGCTGTCTCTGCTGCAGCCATAATAGGTATTGGGATTTTTCTAAGCCACTTGCTTCTTGACCACACGTCTCTTCCGAAGCAGTGTGCAACGATTATAAACAATAAGATAAAGAATGTTCAGCCTTCCCAAATTAGAAGTATAACTCAAGAGAACTATGTGACAAACTCCGTAAAGTTAGCTGTTGCTACTCATCAAAGTATACAGAATCCACTTGTTGACAACAACTTGTCTGGCAATACGGTCTACAATAAAGAAGAAGAAAAAGAAACGACTACAGATAATAATAATGTCACAGAAACTCAAGAAACAACTAATAATACAAGACAAGACCAGATAGAAAATGTTGACAAGCAACAGACTACAAAACCACAGTCATGGGGTAACTCTGAAAGAATCTACGCTGCAAATGTAAAGAAGAATGTTCCTTCATCTCGCTTCTGCATAGGAACTTCCTATAATTATGGTACAGGAACTTCCCATAATTCTGACAAGATTCTATTGCCAGTAGCAAACCCTTATGGTGACTATGACCCAGAATTCTCTGGAAGAAACATACAAGACAGCCCAATAGGTACAAAAGATAGAAGAACGAGGACTAAACACCACCAACCAATAAAGTTAGGTGTTTCCATAAGGTATAATATCAACAATCGGTGGAGCCTACAGACAGGTTTCAATTACAGCCGACTTGCTTCCGACTTCTCTTATGAAAAGAGAGGAACAGAATATGCCGTAGAACAAAAACTGCAATACGTCGGCATACCTGTAAATGCAAGTTACAGTTTCATTAAGACCAAAAGGTTCAATGTTTATGCGACTGCAGGTGCTGAAATTGAGAAACTCGTGAAAGGTGAAGCCAACTTATCTGCTGAAGCCATGTCACAAATAACTCCGACACATACAACTATTAAAGAGGGTAGACCAGTATTCTCAACTGCTCTTTCCATTGGAGGAGAACTCAGAATTAGCAAAGATGTTAGTGCATATATTGAGCCCGGAATAAGCCATCACTTCAATAATGAGAGCAATGTTGAGAATATTTACAAGGACAAGCCTACCAACTTCAATCTTAATATGGGTATCAGAATCAACTTAAACAAATAGGAATAAAATAAGACTTATTTCTAAAGTTTCCCCACAAGCACCCATATTCTCATCTTTAAATAAAAATCTATTTGCCTATTAAACTTATTGAAATTCTTAGCGTCATATATACCATTAAGAATTAGAAAAGTTTATTATGGCAAAAAGATTGTTGATTTTCGTTCTACTGCTGACCAGCACTGTTGTGATGCTGGCACAGAACAGAACCGTTACAGGTACGCTCTACGACACAGAGTTAAAGGAGAAGGTACCATTTGCTGTTGTTCAGCTGTTGAAGCAGGACAGTAGCTATGTTGTTGGTGCCACATCAGATGAAGCAGGAAGCTTTAAGATTACAGCTCCTACCAACGGACGATTCATTTTAAAAGCATCGTATGTAGGCTACAAGACTATTTTTCAAAACATTACAATTGCCAATGAGCAGGATGTGGCAGTGGGTCAGTTAGACTTCCAAGTAGACTCACGCACCTTGAAAGAGGTGAAAGTTGTGGCAAGTGCACCGAAAGTTGTCGTAAAAGCCGACACTTTCCAGTACAATGCTTCGGCTTATCGCGTGCCAGAAGGTTCGACAATTGAAGCCCTTGTAAAGAGATTACCTGGTGCGGAAGTGTCGAGTGATGGAACCATTAAGATTAATGGAAAGGAAGTTAAGAAGATACTTGTTGATGGAAAGGAGTTCATGGTGGGCGACACCAAAACCGCTATGAAGAACCTCCCAACCTCTATCGTACAAACTATTAAGGCTTACGATCAAAAGAGTGACTTGAGTCGTGTGACTGGTATTGATGATGGTAACGAGTTAACCGTACTCGACTTTGGTATCAAGGCTGGAATGAACAAGGGTTTATTCTCTAATATTGACCTCGGTATCGGTACGCATAACCGCTATTCAGAGAAGGCGATGGGTGCTTATTTTAACAATAAGTTCCGTATGATGGGCTTTGCATCAGCCAATAATGTCAACGACATGGGCTTCGGTGGTGGTCCACGTGGCGGTTTCGGTGGTGTAAGACAGGGATTGAATGCGACCAAGATGGTGGGTCTGAACATGAATTATGACAATGGAAACACCCTGCAGTGGGATGGTAGTGTGCGTTGGAACCACTCTAATGGCGATCTGAACACACGTGTATCAAGTGAGAACTTCGTAGCAAGTCAGGGCTCATTTGCCAACCGTCTTTCACAAGAATACACCAGAACGAACTCTTGGGACGGCCGTTTCCGCTTGGAGTGGCGACCTGACTCTGTATGGAATATTATGTTCCGACCAAACATCAGACTCACTAAGAACGACGGACAGGTGGTTAGTTCTTCTGCTGCCTATAACGCTGACCCATACGAAACAGTTGATGATCCATTGTCAGCAGCCTCTATCGCTCAGCTGAAAGCATTGGGAAAGATGGTGAATACACAGCGTAATATGACCATAAGTTATGGTAATACCACCGCTTTGGGTGCTATGCTACAGGTGAATCGTAAGCTCTCAAGCAACGGACGAAACGTTACTTTGCGTGTAGATGGTAACTATAGTGATTCTGATTCAAAGACCTTCTCAACGCAAGATATTCAGTATTTCCAGTTGCAAGATGCACTTGGAAACGACTCTACTTATCGTGCCTATCGTTACAACCTTATGCCAACAAAGAGTTGGGACTATGCGCTGCAGGCTACTTATAGCGAGCCAATAGCCCGCAAGACTTACCTACAGTTCAGCTATCAGTTTAAGTATGGCTTCTCAAAGAGTGACCGTGACACCTATGACCTCTCTGCTATGCCATCAGGTGCATTCGGTAGTCTGCAACCTGCTTACCGTTCATGGGACAATTATCTCGGACTGCTGACCAACCCTATGGCAAGCTATCTCGATGATAACTTGAGCCGTTACTCTGAGTATCGCACCTATACACATGACATGCAGGTGATGATGCGAATGATTCGTGATAAGTGGAAGATGAACGTGGGTGTGATGTTCCAGCCACAACACTCTACTTACATGCAGGATTACCTCGGCGTACACGTTGACACAGCGCGCACAGTATTCAACTGGAGTCCTACCTTCGACTTCCGTTATAAGTTCAGCGAGCAGAGCAATCTGCGTATCAATTATAAAGGTACGATCACTCAACCTACGATGAGTCAGCTGCTGAGTATCGTCGACAACACTGACCCACAGAATATTTCTATTGGTAACCCTGGTTTGAAACCAGCCTTCACCAATAACTTCCGCTTGTTCTATAACACGTACAAGCAGAGTCATTCACAGGCACTGATGACCTTTGCAAACTTCTCAACAACACGAAATGCGATTGGCAACAGTGTGACCTACGATGCGATTACAGGTGCACGTACGATACGGCCAGTGAACGTAAATGGTAATTGGGATGCTGATGCTGGATTGATGTATAACACAAGTATCGACTCTGCTGGCGTATGGAATCTCCACACCTTTACGCGTGCTAACTTCAATCGCTACGTCAGCTATCTGCAGCTTAACAGAACAAGCAACTTAGAGAAGAATATAACGAAGTCATTGACCTTAGGAGAACGACTTGCTGCCAGCTATCGTACCTCTTGGTTAGAATTAGAGTTAGACGGATCAGTAGACTATACGAACACGAAAAATAATCTTCAGAGTATGAGCAACCTACGCACATGGCAGTTTGCATATGGTGGTACGTTGAGTCTTAACCTCCCTTGGAACATGAGTATCTCAACCGACCTTCACCAGAACAGTCGTCGCGGATATAGCGATGCTTCATTGAACACCAATGAGCTACTTTGGAATGCGCAAATCTCGCAGAGTATGTTGAAGAGTAATGCACTGACCTTCAGTTTGCAGTTCTATGACATCTTACGTCAGCAGAGCAACCTCTCACGTGTCATCAACTCTATGAGTCGTACAGATACTGAATACAATAGTATTAACAGCTATATCATGCTCCGTGCTACCTACCGTCTGAACCTCTTTGGTGGTAAGAACGCTATGCCTAAGCCAAAGGATGGTCCTGACTTCGACCGTAATAGTCCTGGCATGGGTCCACGTGAAGGTGGAAAGAAAGGCTTTGGCGGTGGTCGCCCTTCAGGTCCTCCTCCAATGGGCGGTGGATTCTAATAAAGCCTCACCCCCAACCCCTCTCCGAAAGTAGAGGGGAGTAGTCACCGATATACCCTACAAGATAGATTGGTATTATAGATTAATATTATACCTTTTAGCATCTTCTATAGGGGTATCACTGTAATCACTCCCCTCTCCTTTCGGAGAGGGGTTGGGGGTGAGGCTTCTTCTTTCTCTTCGGAGAGGGGCTGGGGGTGAGGCTGCAACTCTTGCACAGTTCCCTGAAAATGCTTACCTTTGTCTACAAATCTAAATCATACAAGGGGTTAAACCCAAATAAACAAATACATTGAAAGGACAAAGACAGACAATGAAACCTATCAATAACTTTATCGTAGCGGTGGGCTTGACGCTCACACTCTCTGCTATTACTAACAACTTGTACGCACAGGGAAGTAATATACAGGAGAAGGTGAAAAACTACTTCCTTCAAACGCTTAGAATGAAGCAGAATGAAGAACAGAAAAGCAAGGATGCCTTTCAACGTAACAAGACTTATACTACGGATATACAGCAACTGATAAAGAACAAAGATATCGCTCAAAACCAAAAGATGGTGTGGGATGCATGGTGCCAAGCGAATCACGAAATAAATGAACAGAAGCTCGCAAAGCCTAAAGACTTGCAGAAAGGCATAAAAGCATCGTGGAATTTGCCTGAAGCATTGGAAAAGAATGCCGTCATGCCTTACTATTATGGTGTAAAGGGAAGCGCAGCAGGCAAGCTTCCGTTGTTCCTTTACCTGCATGGTTCTGGTCCAAAGGAACAAGAATGGGCAACCGGACTTATCTTAGGAAACAGATTTCAAGATGGTCCTTCACTCTATTTCATTCCACAGATTCCTAACGAAGGCGACTACTATCGCTGGTGGCAAGTGGCTAAACAGTTTGCTTGGGAGAAGCTTATCCGACAGGCACTTGTCAAGGGTAATGTTGATGCTAACCGCCTCTACGTCTTCGGTATATCTGAAGGGGGCTATGGCAGTCAGCGTCTTGCCTCTTTCTATGCCGACTATTGGGCTGCAGCTGGTCCAATGGCTGGTGGCGAACCATTGAAGAATGCACCTGTAGAAAACTGTGCTAACATTGGTTTTTCATTCCTCACAGGAGCGGATGACACTGGTTTCTACCGTAATATTCTAACTCATTATACGCAGATTGCCTTTGATTCTGCTCAGTTGGCACGTCCGCTTGATGCCGAAAAACGTCCACTCTTTGTTCATCGCATCAACCTCTTGCCCGGTATGCAACATCATATTAAATACGACCTCACTACTCCATGGCTCAAGAATTTCGTTCGCAATCCTTATCCAAAGACTGTTCTTTGGGAAGACTATGAGATGGATGGTCGTCATCGTTCGGGGTTCTACAACCTACAAGTGTTAGCCTCTCCATCGGAAAATCGCACCTACTATGATATGAATATTCACAACAATGTGGTGACGATTAATATCAAAGAGGTGGAATATACCGCTGTTGAGAGAGACAAGCATTGGGGCATTGAAATGAGATTTAACCGCAGCTACACAAATGCAAAGGGCGGTAGACTACGCATTTATTTGAATAGCGAACTCATAGACATGAACAAGCCTGTGACAGTTATCGTCAACGGAAAAGAGCTCTATCGGAAGAATATGAAGGCAAACCTCCAAGACATGATTAATAGCTGTACCGAATATTTCGATCCATACAGAGTTTTTCCAGCTTCCATTGAGATTAATTATTAACTCAATGGGAGCTGGGGAAATCCCGCTATATCCTTCGTTTTGTAATAAAATTTCACCATCTCCATTTCAATAGAGGCTCTTTTGGCTTCTAAAAGACGCCTAATTGGCTTCCAAGAAACGCCCTTTTGACCTCTTAAAGACGCCCTTTAAGAACCCAATTAAGCACCTTTTATCAACCAACTTTGTAACTATCTGATTATAGGAAACTTACAAAAGTAGTGAAATCCACGCTTTTCATTCCGCTTTTAAGCTTTGAAAGCAGAGTTATTGTAAATAAATTTCAGACCCTTCTTTTGAGTATTCATAATTCTGGTGTAATCCGCTTTGACGTAATGTCACACAGAGAAAAGGAGAGGACGGAGGATTATAAAACAAAGCAATGATAGTCACGGAGGCACCATCGGTGCATAGAGCAACGGAGCTTGTTTGCAAGCTTTATTAGAGATTCTATACACAAACAATTTATCCAAAAGTTATAAGGAACCTGTACGCTACACCTCCGTCGCTCTTTGTGCCGTCGGCACCTCCGTGACATTGCGTTTACCTCCGTCCCCTCCATGACTCCGTGTGCCTATTATATAAGACTTTTAGTTGAGCACTCCAGATTTCGGAAGAACCAAAAAAGGCTCGTTGGTTACGAAAAATATTGACACAAAAGCCTTATAAAACTCCCTAAAAAAGCCCCAAAAAGCCTCTTTTCGACACCTCCGTAACCTACAGAGAATCAAATACTTGCAAAACGTGAAAGCAAAAGGTGCCTTATGAGACTCCAAAAGGGCGTTAGTAAGACCTCAAAAGGGCACCTTTTCAAAGCTAAAAGGGCGTCTTTAAGAAGCCAAAAGAGCATCTTTTAAAAAGCATGTTGTGAATTTATTTTACATTAACCACAAAAGCTATAAGCACAACTACTATTCCTCTTACATAATACGCTGCAAATTATTGAGCCAAATAGTTGCGCCGTATTGAATTTTATTATATATTTGCGATATCTTAATCAATGAGACCTATAAAAAAAGAGACTAATGCACAGTGAATTATCTCTAAACACGTTAATCAAAAATAATGATTATGAAATTATACTCTTTCTGTATCACATTCATGTTGTCTCTGCTTAGTTGCTTTGGACAAGAGACACATATCATTGAACCGAGCATTCTCGAAATCAGTTATCACACAAAGTATCTTAACAGTTATGATGACTATGCACTTAGGATAGGGAAAAATGTAAGTGAATACTTTAGCTATCATACTTTACGATTCGATTCCTTAGGGAGCAATCCTGAAACAGCTGAAGCAGTAATTAACGAATGGATAGAAAGACTCGAAAGTAAGAATCAAACTACTAAGGTAGAAAGTCCTAATAGTGGTGATTATCTTTACAGAAATCTTGAAGAAGGAAAAATGACAACCTACACACAGGTCTGGGACTCTCATTATAAGATAACAGAGGACATACCCACACCGGAATGGGTTATTCACGAAGACAGTACACGAAGTGTCATAGGCTTTAATTGCACGATGGCGACCACACATTTCCGTGGACGAGACTGGAAGGTGTGGTTCAGTGAAGAGATTCCTTTACCGCTCGGTCCGTGGAAATTAGGTGGACTACCCGGTTTAATCTTAGCTGCACATTGCGATGGCTATTTAGACATAATTGCAAGTAACATTAAAAGAGAACAGTTGTCACCTGTCAAGTTTTATAATTTCTGGGAGAAAAAGTATAAGGATATAGACCGACTCTCTTATTTAAAAAAGGCTTCAGACCCTACGATCTATCCAAAGAATACAACCATGATTCCCAAAATGGAGTTAGAATAAGATATTACTAATGAAGAAATATATTATCTTATGTTTGCTTATCCTACTTGTACAGTCAATAAGTGCACAGAGGATAGTGGAAGGTGTCGTTACTGACGTAGGAGGACACCCTGTATCTGCAGCTATTATCAAGACTGTAGATGCAACCACAAAAAAGACATTACATTTCTGTCAGACAGATACTAAGGGGAAGTTTACCATTACAGCACAAGAAGGTAATATTCTATCTATTTCAGCAATAAGCTATAAAAAGCAGGAACTAAAGGTTTCAATGGATATGCCTGCACAGCATATCACATTAGAGGAAGATACGAAAACGTTATCGGAGATAACGGTGAAAGCAAAGCCAATTAAGATAAAAGGCGATACCATTCAATATCTGCTCACTACCTATAAAAAAGAAGGAGACCGAACATTAGCTGATGTTCTTGCACGTGTCCCGGGCTTTGATGTGAATAAAGAGAATGGCGAGATACAATACGAAGGTAAGTCTATCAGCAACTTCTATATAGAAGGTATGAATCTGATGGGAGGGAAATATGGCTTGGCAACAAAGTCACTACCCCAAGAGGATGTAGCAACCGTAGAAGTAATGAAGCATCATCAACCTATCCGTGTGTTAGATGATTTTACTTATTCTGACGATAACGCTATCAATATTAGGATGAAACAAGGAGCCAAGGCACGCTGGATGACATCTTATAGCGGTGGCATAGGACTAAAGAGTCATGGAGGATTGTGGAATTATGAAACCTTTGCCATGCGCCTGAAGCCTTCTTTTCAGACAATTCTCACCTATAAGACAAATAATATAGGTAAGAATATAAGGAGAGAGACGGACAAACTTTTAAGTTTTGATGAGCTACAAAGTCCTTTGTCAGCTATGCTCGCCCTTCCTTCTCCATCGCCTTTATTGCTCAAAGGGCGTTCGCTTTTCAACCGCTCACATGCTGTTAGTTTGAATGCACTACAGCGTATAGATGAAAACTCTCAGGTAAGCGTGCAGGTTACATTTACCAATGACCGTAATGAGGCTACCTCTTTGCGCCATTCAGACTTTTATACGAATAGCGGTATAAAGACAATAGAAAACAGAAAACAGTATTTGGAGAAAAGCAATGACCTCTTTGCAAAGATAAAATACGAGAATAACGCTAAAAATCATTATCTTAAAAATGAGCTTTCTGGTGACTTTTCTTGGAACAAACAATGGCTGAATGAACAGGGGACTCATCCTCATAAGATGATGGGTAATCTTCCGATTTATACATTAAAAGATAATTTCAGTATAATGAAGAAATATGGCAAACGCCTTGTCACTCTGCAATCAAAGAATATAATGGATATACGTCCGCAACAACTATATGTCGATTCGCTGGCACAGTCTATTAATCAACATTACTATGAAACGAATACGGACGTAAGAGGAAGTCTTAGAATAGGTAAATTTATTCTATCAGGACAAATAGGAGTAAATGCAGGAGAACACCGCTTCACTTCTGATTTAGTGGGAGTTCCAGATAGCGTAGGGCTGCTTATGGGTAAAAGTAGTTTTACCTTTGCGAGATTCTATGCCACACCAAGCGTAGAATATATAGTGAGAGACTTAGACATTATGTTATCGGGTGATATGTCGTACAACCATTATAAGTATAGTTTAGATAATGGTCAGTCTAAATTCTTATTCTCCCATAACCTCCGTATAAGATGGAAAGCTACAGCAACATGGACATTCTCGGCTGATGCATCTATTAATACAATGCAGATTAATGCTGCCCAATTTTATCCAACTTTGGTACTGCAAGATTATCAATATATGAATAAAGGTCTGGCAGGCTATAATTTAAACAAAGAGAAAAGCGTAGGAATAGGAGTTGTTTATAGCGATGCTCTGAAAGGCACTTCTATACGATTACGCATAACAAAGTCGTTTGGCACCTCTCCTTATACATCAACTCAAGATTTTGTGGGCAACTATATCGTAGAATCACTGACACAAGGAGACACGAAGTACAATAGCTGGAATATGTTCCTAATGGGTTCACAAGGCATAGGCTTCTTAAAAGGAAAGCTAAATGTAAAGGCTTTATATAATGCCATGAATAGTTATTTGGTTCAGAATAGCCAACGAATGCCTTACGACACAAAGAACTTAAATATAACCTCTAACCTTGATATTGGTTTAATAAAGGGTGTCGATATAAATTATAAACTTACTTATGGCTTTCACCAGATGAAGATGCCTGCTTTCGGAAAGACGTCTAATCTAAATAGTTGGAAGCATGAGGGAAGCCTTAGACTACCTCTTTGTAAGGCTTTGAGTTTAGAAACTTTGACGGAATATTATCATAACGAAGTTGCGAAGAAGATGTTTAAAGATATGTTCTTTCAAGACTTCACTTTGATATTTAAAGCCAAACACTTTGACTTAAGTCTTGCTTGGAACAATGTCTTTAATAATAAAAGCTATAGCTATGGAATTAATAATACGCTTTCAAGTAGCTTTAGCAATCAAGACATTAGAGGAAGAGAACTGATGCTTAGTTTCTATTATAAACCTTGATTACTAAGTTGATTGATACTACTTAAATAAAATTAAAACAAGTTGAGATATGATAGACATCATTATAACACTACTGATGAGTTTACCGCTGATTGTTCTCGGAAGCACTATTGGACCAGATTCTGCTATCAATTTGGGGTCAAGAATACCGAAAGCGAAACTTAAAAGCGAGGAAGGGCTTAAACGATTGAGAAGAATAAAGATAGCACTAATATTGGCAGGTAGCATCATCCTTGTAAGCGTTTAAACGCAGCAAAGCCTCTAAACGACGAAAGCCCTTGAATGTGGCTCTACCCGTCTTGACAGAGAGATAGAGTCCTTTAAATGGATAAACTACATGGTTACTTGATACATACCTATACGGAATAGAATTAGATTCCCTCCATCTTGCAAGTGATGCCTTAGATATTCCAAGCAGGTGCAGAACATCTGCCGAACTCAACTCAATCTTTTCCTCCAAAACGGAATAATCACGCTTTAGCTCTCTGATAAAGCATGCTATCTGTCTGAATTCTTCACGAAGTGCTTGAAGTTCATTTATTAAGGAGAGTGTTTCGTGGTGTTCCATCTTCTTTAAGTAGGGTTTGGCAAAGATTAATGATAGCAGACAAAAATGGTTTCATTAGATGTTCTTTATCGTGACTTGTTAGGTGTTTCTTGAAATCCTCCATGAAGTTTAAAATTTTATTCCGTCACTCGGCATAACCGCCATCAGCACCTTAATCAATTTATCTTGCTCTATCGTTTCATAAAAACGAAGTCGTCTTGACTTTTGTATCTTTCTTAGTCCTCTTGAGCAGAATTAGAATGCGATATAGCTCCCAGCTTTCCAACTAGACTATGTTGAATGGATGTATCGGATGCGCTCTTGATACAGCCGTTTCTGCTATCTGTTCGTTCGTCTAGAACTTAATCATAATCCCTACCGTGGGGAGAATTGTTCCACTGTAGTACACCAGTGTACGAAGCAACTGTTTGGTATCGGGGGAAGTGGGGTCATCCATTACACGTCCCTCGGTATCACGATTGGTATATATCGGTT
>ERZ773087.1065-NODE-1065-length-18467-cov-7.435097_pt1 | contig 18467 bp, 27 predicted proteins | sample MGYA00511375_ERZ773087 | MGnify/ENA primary metagenome ERZ773087 (study PRJEB29015, sample SAMEA2737995) | human oral metagenome | biome: human oral; feature: human-associated habitat; material: dental | place: China | collected 2063 ...
CCGTCAAGCACGGAGGGCATGAAAAAAGCACCTGCAGTTTTGCAAGTGCTTTTTTTAGCTTAGGAAAAATAGGGTTCTATATCGAAATCGGAATCAACGTACAGCGCGCCGACCTCATAGTCGTTGGCGACCTCGATTTCTCCTTGAGGATGATCGTACTTTTGATACTGGCTCCCGTCAACGTCCTCGAGGAGATCGTGTTTTTTCAGGCCCGGAATATGCTTTTCTATTGCTGCGCACTGCTTGTCAAACCACTCAGGCGCAAAATAGTTGCAGATCGTATACGAGTATTTGTATTCCTTACGCATCTTCCTCACTCCAATCCGAGCTTCTTATTTACGCCCTCATTGCTCTTGATCGCGGTTCTATAAATGTCCTCGACCGCTTCCTGCCTGCTCATTCCCTTCCTACGCATTTTATCTGCGACAATGGATTCCCACTCTCTCATCGGTTTCTCGCGATCGAGGCGTTCTCTGAGCTCCTGATCTGCCATCAAGTCGCGTGCTTGGCGTCGGTACTGGTTGCGCAGTTCAAACGCTTGCCGTGCTCGTTCCTCGATCGGGAGTTCGGTACTTATCTGAGAGTGGATCCACTCACTTTGATAGATGTACCACTCACGCACCGTTTTATTATCCAGCTTCCCGATGTATGCTTGGAGCTCCTCGAATGTCTTTTTTTTCAGTATATCACTTTGTGACTCGTTTGGCGATAGTCTGCTGTCAATTTTTTTACCGCCGTATCCGCGTGCTTTCTGCGTCCAGCTGACCTTTCCGCCCATCACGTCTTTGACGCCGTGCACACCGAGGAGCATCTGCCGGTGGTGCAGATCGACGCTGTCAAGATACTCTCTGCCGCCCTCCTCAATGCGGTCAATCGGCGTTTCGTTGTCGATCATCCCGCGAATAACGGGCTTGAGAAAGCACATGCAATGCGGATGGGCGGGAAGACGCGGCACCTTGTCCTTCGGGAACACACCCGCCCCCATGCCGTAGAGATTTGCCTTGGCGTATAGATCGCAGATGTCATAACGCGGATGCCGTCCCGACAGCTTCCACTGATAGGCGACGCAGTCATCGTTATTGTCCCACTTGAGCAAAAAACCGTCTTGGTACGCCCGCGCCATCTCCGTCCGCGCGATGCGATCCGCAAAGTAGCGCGTCCGCTCCTGCGTGGCAGCATATATCGCTTTATTCAGCGCCTTTTCGTTTTGATCTTCCAGCGCATCGACGAGCTGCGAATATGCTGCACGCATTCCCGCCGTCGTTCCCTTTTCGATCTGCCGGCGGATGGGTTTTAGCATTTTCAGTATTTCATCACGCGGGATACTTGCATGTCGTGCTATTGCCGTTGTCTCAGCAAGGTATTTCGGTACATCCTGCACGGGGATAATGCCGCCCTGCCTGTATCCGTCAAATATCGCAAGACTCGCCTGTCGGTACGAGGCACTCTTTTTGATCTGCTCCGAGATCGTCCGCGCAACCATCTCCCGCACAAGGATGGAGGCGTGCGTCGTACGCTCTGAGAGTGTCAGCCCGTCAGGTGTCCAAGAGTGTGTAAAGAGCCTGTCTGTAATCCCCTGCGGCAGTGAATCTCCGTATCCACGCTCAGCCTCCGCCCGTATCTGTGCGGCTACCTCCCTTTGCAGGGTTTGCATCACAGGGTGCTCTTTGTATGCCTGATACACGGCAAACCGGACGCCGTAGCCCTCTGCCATCAGCTCACGGATGCGCCGCTCAAACGCCTCTATCTCTGTCTGTGTCGCCGTCCGTTTCATCGTCATCTCCGTAGGTCTGTGTCTGCTCTATGACAGCGGCCGCCGCCTCAAGCTCTCTGATGATCGCATCGTACGTTACCGGCTCGATATTCGGCAGGTACGCCTCAAGGACTTTGCGCGCGACCTCCACTTGATATGTCTTGCTGTCAAGCCCGAGGTCGAGCGCCGCCTGCGCCTGTGCAAGCCCTTCCGTCACATCCGAGATCTTGAAGTCGCGCGGATATTCGCAGATGTAATTGATCTGCTCCCCCGTCCACGCCTCATAGAGCGCGATGATGGCTTTCTCCGCCTCCTCACACTGGATCGCAAAGTCGACAAGCCGCTGATTCGTCCGTTCAAAGTCCCACTGACGCGCAACGCCGGACTTTGCCGACTGTACGCCGATCACAGAATCAATCCCACTCATGCGGTACATCTCCCGAATAAGGCGGTCGATCTGCTCCGTGAGCACCTGCGCGGGCGCAGCATCGGGCGCGATAAAGGCGGGCGGGTGTTGACTCTCCGGAGGATAGCCGAGTATGTTGTTCGTACCGATGGTCAGTTCGGACGCGCCTGTATGCGGCATGATGAGGATGTTGAACGTCTGGTTCTGCAGGATCTGCGTATGCCAACTGCACAGCTGATAGACGTGGAGATTCGTCTGTGCGACCGACAGGAACTCCGGCGGCGGCAGCACCTCCATCGGGTCAGCACTGCGTCCGAAATACTGCACAACGGGCAGCCGCCCGAGGGGATTATCTCCCTGCCGGATGATCTGCTTGTTTTCGTCCGCGACCGCCCATGCCATTTCGGTCCATGTGTAATACCGCGTCTTTGTTTTGTCCTCGGAGTCCTTGACGGTATTCTTGTAGCCGAACTCGACCATACGGCCGCGCTCGTCAAAGCGCCAATGTGTGACCTCCGAGGGAAGCACATGCGCAAGATACGGCAGCGCCCTCTTGTTGAGGCTGTCCTGCACTGTCGCACCGATCTCTGCCTCATTGTTGACGATGACATAAACAACGCCGTAGAGCTTCGCCATAGTGGCAAGGCGGCGCATATAGTTCTGCAGGTCTGTGCCCGTACGGTCGGCATCATCGAGAAATACCTTAAATTTTGCCGTATCATTGTACTCACGCTTAATCTCGTTGCGAAAGATCGGGTCTACCGACGCATTGACAATCGGTCCCATATAGTTGAGGTAGTAAGCGAGCTTCTTGCGTTTGGCAAAATTCTCCGGACTCTCGCGTGTATGACGGATGAGTGCTCCGCCCTGCTTGAATTGCCCATCACCATAGTATGCGTCATGCAGCAGCGTGTAAGTCTCTGCCATTTCGTTGATGTCCAAATGCGCCCCTCCTTAGTAGATATTGCCGCGCATCGCCCGGATACGTTCACCCGCCGCAAGTGCCTCCGTCGCATAGCGTACCGCGTCGATCGTATGATTATCCTTGTCGGGATATGCGCTGATAAATTGCCCGTCTTTGTTGCGCTCGTATTCGTAGCCGACGAACTCGCGGTAGGTGTTCGGTGCGCGGTGCTTGTCGATGTAGATGCGTCTGCGCCCCTGCAGCCAGTGGATGCCGTATGCAACGGAGTCGGGTCCCTTGCGAGCTGCGTGCACATCCAGACCAAGCCCACGCATTTCGGCGATGCTCTTCGGCTCTGCAGCGTCTGCGGTCAGGTGTTGCTCGTGTAGGCGCGGCAGGATTCTCCGTGCCGCCTGTGCATTCGTCAGCTTCTGCTCATAGATCTCACCGAAGATGTATAAATCCTCGTGCTTGGCATCGTAGTGCATGGAGACAAAAGCAAGAGGGTCAACAGCAAAACCAAAATCAAGACCGTGATAGAGGCGGTCAAAGAGTGCCACATCGGTATCACTCATCTCCATGTCCTCGACGTTATCAAATACGCTGCCTCCCGTGCCCGTGACCTCACCGAGGTATTCGTGCCGGTACAACGTCTCGTTCTTTTCACGCAGGCGCTCTGCCTCCGCGATGAACTGGTCGCCGAGCCACGCAGAAGGTACGTCCCGATAGGTGGAACGATGCACAATACGATCTTCGCGATCGAATAGTGCTTCTTCATTGACCCAGTTGTTACGGCTTTTAGGTGGATTGTACGAATAAAACACCCAGTAGCGCTCACCGCCGCGCAGGAGCGACTGCAAAAGGCTCCGAATCTCCTCCATGCCCGTGAATTGGTCGAGCTCCTCAATCCATACGATACCGACATAACCAAACGGAGGCTTGAGTGACTTGACCTTGTTTCGGTCATCCACGCCGAGGAAAAGAATTTTCTGCCCGGTGCTCTTGTGCTCAAACGACAAAGGGCTCACCCGTGCCGCAAATGCATCGGATAAGCCCAGCGCGTTGATTGCCCAGTCCACTTGATTATAGACACTGTTGCGCAGCGTATTCGCGACTTTGCGCAGCACGACAACATGACAAAGCGAATTCTGCAGGAGGCCGAGCAGGATAGAGAGCGATGCAAAGCTCGACTTTGTGGATCCGCGCCCGCCTGCAAGCCAATAGTGCGTATAACGATGCTCCTGCACATCGTAGAACAAATTATCAAAGCTCGGTGCTATCAGCTCCGCAACATTGACAACCCGCTCACTCATCCGCATCACCTCTCTCGAATACAAACGTGATCGGCGACGCTCTCTCCGTCCGATCCTTGTCAAGGGCTTTCTCTTTCAACTTGACTTCGCGCTCGCGGAGGCGGATGTCAGCGCTCTCGCCGATGGTGTCCAGTAGGATCTTCATCATTTTGGGATCTCCTGCGCAGGCGCTCCGGACGATGCTGCCAAGCACCGCGTCACCGATCGTAAGGCCGTCGTCACGGATGCGCGCCGCGCGCATGATCCCGTTCTTGAGATCTGGATGGAGGTCTTTCAGGGTGAGCGAAATCGCCTCCTTGAGCGCCGTGCGCAGCGCTTTCTTGCGGCGTCGGGATTTTCCGCTTGCAACGCCGCCTTTTTTGCTATTTTCTCTAGCTTCGCTCTTACTTCGTTTCGATGCCGGAATCAGATTCTGCTCGTTCGCCATCTACACGCTCACCACCTGCCTTTAATTTCGCACGCATACAAAAAGGGCGCCGCTCCTGCAGCACCCTCGATTATCAGCTTATACTATATCACAGGTCATATAGGACATTCTAGGACATCTTTTCTGCAATCGCCCGCAATGCACCTCCGTGCAATCGTGTTACCTGCCGAAAACTATACCCCATCCCAACGGCAATGTATTCCCATGATTCGCCCTGCAAATAGCGGCGATGCAGCACTTCGCGATAGCGTCCGTCGGTGATCTCTCCAATCCGCTCCTTCGCCTCTTCGCGCATAGCAATCAGCTCATCCCATTTCGCATTGACCCGCTCAGCGTATTTCTCAAGCGCTGCAATTGCATCTGAGAGATCGCCGATGTGCGAGTTGCTGACCTTGTCCTTGTCGTACTCGATTGCCTTGAGATTCATAACATCATCTCGTGCACGCTGATAATCCATCTCTGCACTCCGCAGATCGCTCTCAGCATCGCGGATGCGTCTCAGATATTCTTTTGCTGTCATTCTGCTCCTCCCTCAAAGTCACGCAGCCGGTACTTGTTCAATTCTGCCCACAGCTCCTTATTCTCCTCCCTGAGTGCATCAATTTCCTCAGGATCGCAATTCTGATTCTCTTCACGCTCCATTGTCCGCGCCATCATGCAGCGCATACTCGCGTTGATGATATGACTGTCACTCCGATCACCTGCGAGCCACATAGCCAGATGGCGCAACGCACGTGCAGCGTGCTCCTCTGCAGGGATACTGCGCCACGTTTCACCCGGATGCTTCTCCGCACCTGTTGTGAGACCTGTAGCGACCTCATCCAACCACTCAAAATCAATGTATCTGTACTCATTCGACTCCGCGCTCTGCGGATATTTCTGTTCTGCCATTTCTATTCTCCTTCTGGCGTTTCACTTATGCAGCGCCATCGTATGCGACCAATCGCAAAATACTAATCAGCTGCTGCGCATATCCATCAAGGCAGTGCTTTTCCTCCTCGTACTGCTCCCAGTTCAGCCAGCCCGTTGCATTATCACCCGTGATAATCGGCTGCAGCACATAGCCCCAGCGATAGTCTCGTACGAGCCTCGTCCCGCCGCCGCGTATGTAGTAGAGCCGTGCATAAAACTCCTTGTCGATCTCGCGCGCCTTGCTCAGCAGTTCAATCCATGCGTCCGAATCCTCCGGCGAAATCTCCATCGACGGATCCACACACGCATAGTCCGTCGTCTGCTGCTCCTCACGTTCGAGCATCGCATAGGCACGCTGCTCAATGCGTTCGATCATGGACATATACGGGCTTGTGTCTGGTGGTTTCGGCTGCGCCTGTGCTTTTGCCTTCACATGTTCGAAATAGCCCATAAAATCACCTCCAAGCTTGTAGGGGTTCCCTAAAAATAAGCGGGTTCCCTGACCCAGTCCCTTGAATTTTAGCATTTAAGGGAACCGCACTTTCCTTAGAGCCACAAGGCTTTAAGGGCAAAGGTTCCCTTGGTCCCTTAAAATTTGAAATACATATATATACTTTTTTACCTCCCTACCCTTTACCCTATATCTATGATTCAAGGTAAGGGTGGTATGTGTAGTATATATATAATATAAGGGAACTAAGGGAACTCTCTTATATATATGACCTTCACCCTTGAAAATACTGGATTTTTGCGGTTCCCTTAGCGGTTCCCTTAGGGTTCCCTTAGTACCCTTAAACTTATAGCGGGAGCTCTGCCCCTTGCGGAATTTGTACAACATGAATTTTTGTGCCATTGTAGCTCACCCGTTTCGTATAGCGATTTTGCTTTTTCTCGAGCGACGAGCAGATCAGCCCGCCCTCGGCGAACTCCTTTAGGAACTTATTCGATGCAAATCCCGCGCCGTCGAGCGCCGCACGCAGATACATCGGATAGATGTTGTAATAGCCCTCACGGATGAAGCCGTATTCCGGCGAAAGATTCGCCCGTGAGCCGTAATCATCGGAAAAACGCTGCCGATTACTCAAAAGCCACGCCTCCACAAAGTCCCATGCACGCCGCGTATCGGATATTTCGCGCCGTGTCGGCAGCTCTGCCATGATGACAGCTGCCATATCATACGCATCCTGCTGCGCCTCCTCCGGCACCGCACCGAAAAGCCACATACTGACAAGCATATCCGCGATCGCAACCGTTGCGACGTTGTCAATGTGCGGCTCAAAATGCTCGGGATAGTCCGCGCGGAGGCGTTCGATGAGTGCCTGCCGCGCCGCCAGAATCTCCGCGTACTCCGTCCCTGCATCATGCAGGAGACGCTCGATGAACGCCCTGCCCGCCGTCCCGTGCTGCTCCTCGTCGATGGTATAGACCAGCTTCGCCGTTTCCTCCGGCAGCACCGGATAGGTGTTCAGTTCAATGAGACGCGTCTTGACACCCTGAATGCTCGACTCCTTCGAAAGCGGTTCTTCGCCCGACGCCATTGCGATCGTGCGCCATGTCGCTGTCTTGCGGATGCCGGACTTGCTCGCACGCACCTTGCCATGACCGCCCTCAAGCATATAGACGAGACTCTCCAATGCTTCCTGCTTATTGTTTCCCATCATGACCTGCCGCTCATTGATGACGAGCGGGAAGTCATTGCTGTACTCGGCAGCGCGTTCAAGCCCGTTTGTTGTCCCATAGAACGACTTCATCAGCCGCGTCGGATTACCCCAGACCGTGAGCGCGAAACGCTGCGCCGCCGTCTTGCCGCCGCCCGATGTGCCCCAGAAATAAATCATAAAATTGCGGTTCTTGCAGATGCACAGCAATGGTGTCGCGAACGATGCCGCAAGGACAAAGCGCGCAAAAGTGTGTTTGCGTATCTCCTGTGCCGCCTCCTGCCACTCTTTGAGCGTTCCGCGCTGCGTAAAGGCAGCGGTAAGCTCGCCATCATCGTCCATATCCACGCGGTACTTGCTCGATGATGGGATCACGAACTCACTCAGCCCATACGGTCGCCAGCCGATCTTAGAGACTGCATGAACGAGTGGAATATTCGGATTCGCCGCCTCAAGGGCTTGGAGGTATTTCACCAGATACTTTGCCGACTCACTCGATGTATTCAATCCGCGATCCGTGAGCGCGATGATGCCACGTGCAGAAAAAATCTCTGACCGCTTACAGACCGTATGCACCCAATGATCGTAGTAGCGGAAGGAAAGCTGCACCTTCTCTGTCTGTGTATCGACGTTGTACTGCTTCTCGTAGATGATGACGGGCGTTCCTGCCGCGAGCCGCTGCACCTGCCCCATCTCCGTCATGCGCACCTCATAGACGCCGTCCGCGCCGTAGGAGAAATTCGCGGGGATCGCAAGATCGAGCGGCGTGTCCGGCACAAAGGTGCACGTGGTGATATCGCCGAGCTTTTGCCCCGCCTCGAGTGCGCCTCCCTCCACGACCGAAAGCCCCGCCTGCGACGCCTGCGCACGTTTTACCTCGCGCTGCAGGTCGTTTAGATTGACATTTCCCTTGCACCGCTCCTTGAAGCGTGCGTATTCCAGACCGTTTTCCTTCTTGACGAGCGCAAGCGCGCCGATCGTCTCCTCATTCAGCGTGTTCTCTGCGTTTGGCAGCGCGATCTGCCGGAGCTTTGCGATTGCCTGCGGCACCTTGCCAAGTGACCATGCGCAGGGCGACTTAATGCCAGGACAATCCGCACACCCCTTGAACCCAAGATCTGTTTGAATGTGCTTGCATGTCTGCGGCGTGCACTCGTTCAGATAGTGCGCGAGTTTTTTGCGCGTATCATTTGCATTGAATTTCGTGCCGAGCCATTCCTTGACGAGCGGCAGAATGATCTCCTCGCCGCCCACACCGCGCATGAGATTCGTGCACGCTGCCTTCCAGATTGGCTCCGGCAGTGTTTTATAGTCCTGTTGGAAGTGTTGGAGAAAAGTACAGTTCGCGACCATGAGTTGCGCATCGCCGTCCGTTGGCCGTCGCTCGAACGTCTCTGTGCGCTCCGTTTTGCTGACTGCTTCCACGGGCGGCAAAATGTCAAAGTCCTCTGCATTGTAGCGCAGCCCCTCGGAGCACTCCGCGACCACACAGGGCACCGCTCCGCCGCCCTTGCGATTCAGTGTGCCAGGGACGCGCAGCACACGGCAGAGATCGGGGACGCTATCCACATGCCATCCATGTTCCGCTGCACGTGCACGCACAGCACCCTGGAGTCGCCGCAGGAGTTCTTCTGCAGCGCTCCGCTCCTCATCCGTGCGCGTATCGAGCAGTTCGCGAAAGAGATAATACGCATGGAGCCCATATCCGCTGTGCACCACCATCGACGGATCCAGCATCTCCGGCAGGAGTGCCCGTGCCGCCGCATAGTCGGGTGGCAGGGCTTTTGCCGCATGCCCATCGCCAGCAATATCAATGTCTACCCACAGGCCTGGGATCGCGACAATATCCGCACTCTTTGCTCGCTCATGTGCCTTAAACAGGCGCTCGGACACGCCAACAGAGAAATACACATCTTTGCCCGTGTCACTTGCTTTTTGTGCCGCCTGCGCGGTGTCAGCATGTGCTGCGCAGGAAAACACCTGCGTTCGTTTGTCCGGCAGCGTCCAAAGGTATGTATGCCCCTCCGTTTCCTCCGGATAGAGCACCTGGAAAAATTCTATTGTGTCGATGACGCTCACCTCCCTTCAACCGGAGCCGGATTCATACCTGCTGCAGGAGTTCGATTGCCTCCTTAGCAGAGCGTGCCACGCCGCCAACTGCGCCCGCATTGCGTAAAAATGTGTGCATCTTCTCCTGCGCCTTGCTCGTGCGGCCGCCGGGCTTTTTGACCTCGATAAAAGCAAAGACGGCGACTTTCTTTCCGACCATCTCGGGCGTGATTTCGATCATCCGAAACCCGAAGAGATCCGGAAAGCCGATCGGCAGGCCACTCCGAAAACGCCGCGCATCCTCGATGATGACACGGTTCAAATTGTTCGCTGCAAGCGTTCCCGTCCATGCCTCTCCAACATTCGCACGGAAAAGCGTGGCCGACTGCTCGGCACCGATCGCAACGCGGATCTCATTCTGTATATCATGCTCTGATTTATTCATGTTATCCCCTCAGTCGTTTTACATCTGCCATGCGTGTCACCCAGCGCATCGAGTATCCCCGGCGCAGTGCGATTGCCGTGAGATCGGCAACGCTGCGTGCGGCACCGACTTCTTGCCGGCGTTTCTTCCGGCGAATTTCCTCGATCTTCGTGAGGGCACCTTCTTTTTCCGTAATCGTTCGCTCTTCCTGCGTGCCGCCGAATACGTGGCCGCAGGGACAGGCGCGCGCCGTGCTCGGCACCGCCGTATAACAGGCCGGGCATATCTTGATTGCCATCGCGCGCGGTTTCTTTTTTCTGGTCTCAAGAGACCATTCGCGCTCCTCGTCCGGCATGCCGTGACGGAACACATTGCCGACATGATCGATAATGACTGCTCGTTTATTTGGGTTCTCCGGATCCGGCCGCAGCGGACGCATGCTCTGCTGGATGTAGAGCGTGAGCGATGCCGTTGGCCGTGCAAGAATAACGGCCTCCATCGCCGGAACATCGAAGCCCTCGCCGAGAAGTTCAGCATTGCATAGGATCTGGGTTTTACCCAGACGGAAATCCTCAATCGTACGCGCCCGCACTGCCTTGTGCGTCTCCCCATCGATATGTTCGGCAGGGATACCCACTGCACGGAAGGATTCTGCAACGTGTTCGCTGTGCGCCCGGTTGATGCAGTAACAGATCGCGCGCTTTCCTGCAGCGAGTTTTTGGTAATTCGCCACGATGTCGCCGATCACATCCGCGTCGTCCATCTGATTGATGAGATCGCCCTTGACGTACTCTCCAAAACGCACATGCGCTGCAGCAGGGTCAAACTTCGATGGCGGTGCATAGTAGTCATACGGTGTCAGATTGCCGGCCGCGATGAGTTCTGCAGCGGTTGGTCCGAGCACAAGCGACTGGAAAATCTCACCGAGCCCCTGCCCGCCGATCCGCTCCGGTGTAGCTGTCACACCGAGAACATAGGAGGACGCAAACTGATCGATGATCTTGCAGTAGGTATTGGCAACGATATGATGGCACTCGTCGCAGATCAAAAGATCGGGCGGCTGCACCTCGGGCAAACGGTGAATGAGCGTCTGCACCGAGGCAATCTGCACGGGCAAGTCATATTCCTTCGCCGCACCTGCGGCAATTAGTCCGTGCCGGATGCCCATTGCTGTGAACGTTGCTGATGTCTGCTCAATGAGCTCCTGGCGATGCACCATGAAAACAGCGCGCCGCCCCGAGAGTGCAGTTCCGCGCGCCATCCATGCCGTCATGATCGTTTTGCCCGCACCGCAGGGCGCGACGGCGCACACACGCCGCCGTCCCTCTGAATACTCATAGCCAACATCATCAATAAGTTGCTGCTGATATCGTCTAAGACTGATGTCCATAGCTTATCAATACGGTGCCGCCGCGTAGCTCTGCGGTGCCTGCTGCTGTGGCATCGGTACTGGTGTCTGCTGCGGAGCGCCGTAGGCCGGCGGTGCCCACGGTGCTGAACCCGTCTGCATCGGTGCCGGAATCTGCGGCGCATAGCCTGCAAGCGCGGGCGCAGGCGGAGCGGCCTGCGGAGGCTGTGCCGCCTGTGGCACTCCCTGCTGACGCACTGCCGATTCTGCCTGCGTGTCCACGAAATCAAAGCCGTTCATCGTGACATTGATGCTGATGTGTGCCTGGTTGTCATTGTTGCCGATCCATCCCCGTGCATCGAAGATGTCGCCGTGGATCACAATGCGGCTGCCCTTGCTGAAGTATTTCACGATATTTTCGCCCTGCTTGCCGAACGCTGACACATCGACAAAGAGCGTCTTCGCCTTGCCGTCCTGCCCCTTTGCCTGCACCTGCGTCGCAATCGTAAATGCTGTGTAGGACGTCCCCGTCTGGTTCGTCTTAACTTCGGGAGCCTTTGTCAGTCTGCCAAAAAATGATACGTTCATCGTAGTTCTCCTTTCTTAATGGAACGGATAGCCGTCGTCAAATAATCTGCCCGCGTAGCCGGGCGTACCGTTGCGGGATTCCGCAATACAGTGATCAATCGTCTCCTGCAGAATCTGCTGATAGAACATAGGTGTCTGCTCTGTTTTCATATTTGCCGCCCGTGCGGCGAGATATTCATCAATCTTTCCTGCATCCCAGCCCATGAACTGCCAGAGACGCACAAGCTCGTCACGCGGGGGCTTATTGATGTCGCAGCGGAACGCGCGGCCGCTCGGCGAAATATTGGACGGTGCTACTGCAGTCGGTGGTGTAGCAGGATCCTTGCCAGTTGCCGCCTCGATCTTATCCGACTCCACAATCTCAAACATCGCGATGTAGAGATAACGCCGGAGATACGTCTGCACTGCCCCGAGATTCTGCACCGGATGGCAGGCCTTAAGCTGCGCCGTCGACATCGGCGTCGTGATCTCCACCTTCGCGTCCGGCTTCTCGCAGTCGTAGATCGTGAGTGTCGCGATCTCCGCCGTGAACGAGATCACGGGGAAAATCTTCTGCTCACTGCACAGCTGCATGATGCGCGGGAGGAAGTCGCCGAGCTCATAGTAGGTGTAGCCCGCATATTCGTTCTTCTTCCCCTTCTTCAGACCGTCTTCGGCGAGTTTCACGCGGACGGTCTGGATCTTCTCGAAAATGTTCATCGGATACGAAGGCTCCTTCCCTGTTCCAGATGCACGCCCGGCACATCCTCGCCGTTCTTGAGCGCCGTCTTAACGGCGTCCTTGTTGAGCTCATAGTGCTCCGGGATCACATCAAAATACTTGGCCGGAATCTTGTCCGCATCCGTGACCTTGAGTGCCGGCGGATTGTTCTGCACGGCCATCGTGCCGCGCGTCGTAGTAACCTTGGATTTTCCCATTGCGTCAAGATTGCGCTGATACCACACCTTGATGGACTCAATACGGTTTTTCAGAATTCGCGCCTGTTCGGAGAGGCGCTTTGATTCCTTCTCCATTCCTTCACGCAGCGTATCAAGATTGCGGATCAGCCCGATCCCTCTCTCACATTTGACGGCGATGTCTGCCTCAATCGTCTGCAGACACTCTTCGAGCACATTGAGATCCATCGTCTCATCCAGTGCCATATCCATGACGCCGTTGAAAGCGTCGCCAAGGTCATACAGTGTTCTCATTGCTATCATGTGCCTCCTTATGCGGGGATAATTGCCTTGAGGATCATCCGCAGCTCGCGAATCAGCTCAATCATCTGCGCGATCGTTGTCTCCGGATCGTGGATGCGATCCAGACACGCATCCGCCGCCTGACGGTAGGCGTCCTGCTTGTAATCGTGGATTGGGCTCGTATCGTCCTCCTCACGATAGGGGCGCAGCACCTGCACCCCGTCGCACGGATCCACATCGATGAAGCCACGCCGCTTGAGCCGATGCTTGTACCGGCTCACCTGCCGACGTTCCCATCCGAGTACTTCCATAACTTCGTCAGCCGTGGCTTTCGGATGCTCGATGAAATAGTTGTAGAGCTTTTCGCAATGTGTCATATTGCATTACCTCCTGTTGGCGTGCTACAATAAGCACAGAATATCTTTTTTCCTATGGTGCTCAGACTGGCGGCTACCGGACTGGGCACCTTTTTTGTACGTGCATTTTTGCGCGGCAGACCTGCGCAGCGCATCATCGCTGATTCCTCGGGCGTACATTGGATGCTGTCGCAGCCTGTACATTCCGCCAGTTTGCAGGTTAGGCACCCGCGCCCTGGGCGGTTCATGGTGTATCGCCTTTCTTCCAGTAGGTCAAGACCAGCTGATCACCGGGCTGGATTAGCCCCTTGCGCTCCACGAGCCAAGGATTATTTTCGTAGATACCCTCTTTGTACTCGAGGATATACCGGCGCGTGCCGCTATTCTTCCGCAGGTATGTCTCCGAGATCCCCCAAAGGGTATCCCCCGCCTTGACAACGTAGACCTCCTCGACAAGGACGGCGTTCCGTCCATCCTCATGTGTTGCCGCCCCTGCGCAGAGGATTGCGGCGATTGCGATTGCCGCGCCTGCGATAGCCTTCTTCCCAGTCATGCGACTGCCTCCTTTCTCTCGATCGGGACGGGATTCCGAGGATCCTCCAAGTCCATCCCGTCCATCGCGGCCATCCAGCGCTCAAGCTCGCGCCTACGCACCTTCATCCCGTTCAGCTTGATGCCCCGGATAATACCGGACTGCACCAACATATTCGCGTAGTTCTTGCCAACACCGAGCACTGCGGCAACCTCTACCACCGTCAGGAGTTCGTCTGGTGTTTGACACTCCCGCACAACAGCGACCGACCTGCTCGCGCGCTCGATCGCACTGGCGATGATGGACTCCATTGCTGCGTTATCCATCACTGCACCTCCGTTCTATTTGTTTAGCCTCACATCATCTTTAACCGTCCGGCGAATTACTTCTGCGGCATTCCTCCTTTCGCGGTTGTTGTGCGGTTCACACCGTGATATAATATCTTTGTAATCCGGCATTCATTTTAAGGAGAGGATGATTCACATGGATCCTGTTGTAACCTCGGCTCTTGTGTCCCTAGGTACTACTTGGCTAACCAGTGGCGCCAAAGCACCCGCACATACGCTAAACCTCCTATGGCAAGTAACGTTAGGGCGATGGGATCCTCTACTGGAAAAGATAGTTAGAGAGAACGTAGAGAAGTATGCCAAGGACATCGACAACGAACTGAACAAAATCCCACCAGAGAACATCAATCCTGAGCCAGACATCAGCCTCATTGGCCCCGCTTTGGAGGCCTCGAAGTACTACGTCACAAAAGAGAAAGCTCGACAGATGTTCGCCAAACTGATTGCTGCTGAGATGGACATCACCAAGTCCGATCAGGTTCATCACGCATTTGTCGAGATCATCAAACAGATGAATCCTTTGGATGCAAAGGTTTTATCTGTCCTCGATAATCCGACAGCCTTGCTGTACTGCCTATTCCCGGCAAAAGACGATCCAGATAGTTCACAGGTGATATCCGACATATATCTATCCGACATATTCCCTGAGTATGATCAGGGTGTATCTCTTGCGATCGGAAACCTATCCCGCCTTGGACTACTTGATATACCAACGCGGAATATGGGCAGCGTGCATATCGGTGGTAACAACACAGATGCCATTGAGAAATTCAAAAGGACACAGATTTTCACAACAATCGAACGTGATATCCAATCGTACTGCCCACCCGATACGAAGTGCCAAATAACAACGTATCAGGCCTACTTGACTCCTATGGCCTTCTCATTTCGGAGGATTTGCTTGTAAATCGCGGATCTTCCAATAGGTTCATCCATATGAATCTCCCCATCTGCAAGGCAAGCCATCCTGCAACGGTTACATTGATAAGCGTAGCTACCAAGAACATCAGGACGAGAAATACATAATGCTCCATCTCCATCCCCTCACCTCCTCTCGCGGTTGTTGCGCGACTCACGCCGTCTTGTCCTTCTGCTCGCGGTACTCACTCAGCAGAGCCATGATAAGCCCTGTGAGCGTCAGCCCTCGCCGCTTTGCGTCCTGCTCCAACCATCGCTTTAGCTCCGGTGGAACTCTCAGAAAAATTGATTCTCTCATGTAGCCCTCCTGCTAGCTTTATGCTATAATTTTGCTAGCAGGTTATGCCCTCACGGGGTTGCCGCCCCAAAGGCTTTCCACTGTGCTTCCCACTGCACGAGCGATCAGAGAAGCTGTCTGCGCGTCAGGGATTCGCTCGCCATTCTCGTAACGATGGTAGCTGATGCGTGCTATGCCCGAACGCTTGATAACTTCCTGCTGTGTCAATCCGGCTTTTTGCCGTTGTTTTTTCAATTCCGTTTCCATAATCACCACCTCGTTTCTCAAATTAAGTGTTCCCATTCGGAAACATCTCTCTTGTATTATAATGTTCCCGTTTGGAAACGTCAAGCACTTTTTTAGGAGGTTTTATCATGACCTTTGCAGAACGCTTGACCGATCTCCAACAAAGAAAGAATGTAACGAAACAGGATGTCTATACCGCCGTTGGGCTTTCCCGAGTCGCCTACTATCGCTATGAGAAAGGTGAACGAGAACCGACCGCCCCTTTGCTCATCGCCCTCGCGGACTACTTCGACGTGTCGCTTGACTATCTCGTCGGTAGAAGCGATAATCCAACCATAAGCCGCTAATCCAATGAAAGGATAGAGAGAAATGAATCTCACCAATGATGAAGCAGAATTTCTCAGTAACCTTCAAAAGATGATGCGCGAGCAAACATTACGAGTGCCGTCACGAGGAGAAAAGGAGCGTTACCCCGCATCCGATCTTGAAAATCTGCGAGAATTTATCTTTGCGATGCAGGTTGCCCGCAGCAAGAATGAGGATCGACGGAACGCATCCTATCTTCTCCTCTACGAGAATACTCCGCTCCTGCGACTGGACACCGACGGTCAGGGGCTTCACACAAATGCTGACGGTACGACCATCCCTCCACATACGCCGCACATTCACATATATGATGAACATGAAAGAGATCACAACGCCTATTTGCTCCCAGATGCCTTCATCGACCCCCTCGATTTTTTCCAGACATTGCGTGACTTTTTGACCTATGCTAAAGTAATAGACGTAGATAAGTTACGCATTCCAAGGCAAGGAGGGTTGGATTTCAATGAGGACATTCACCGATAGCTATTTGAACTGGGTAAAGACAAACACTGTTGAAACCCACCTTTCAAATGGCTGGACAGAAATTGCAACGCCGTTCATGGATCGTCACAATGACGGATTGGTTATCTTCGCAAAGGAAGAACGGGGAGAAGTCACGTTGTCCGATGATGGATATATCATCAGAGACATGGAGCTGTATGACATGTCCGTTGGCAGAAGGATGAAGGCAATTCAAAACTTCTTTCGCGGATATGGTGTCACGGTTACGGACGATAAAGAGCTTCAGATTAAGACAACGATGCAGTCATATCCTGTAAAACAACACTTGCTGCTGCAAGCGATGATGTCCGCAAGCGATATGTTCGTCCCATCGACCCAAAAGAAGGGCATGATCTTTCTGGATGAGGTCGTTCACTTTTTTGAGAAGAACGATATTTTTTATACGCCCGACGCACAGTTCCAAGGAAAAAGCGGCTACATTCACAAGGTAGACTTCATCATCCCAAAAGGGAAAAAGAACCCTGAGCGCTTCGTCTACGCCATCAACGCCCCTAGAAAAAGCAATGTCACCGCTGTACTCTTTATGTGGGAGGATATTCAAAAAAATCGTGCTGTCGAAAACAAGATGTTTGCCATGCTCAATGATGAAAAGAACATTGCGGAGGATGCCATCGAAGCTTTCGCCAATTACGAGGCGACCCCCGTGCACTGGTCGAAACGGAATGACTACATCCCTGATCTAATGATCGCTTAGCCCCCTGCTCATGCAGGGGCTTTTCTTTTGCCATCCCCTCACCTCCTCTCTGCTGCGCGGATGCCGTGTGCCTCCGCGCTCGTGGTCGATGTTCTACCAAAAGTAGAGTTACGGGGCAAAAAAAATTTCGTCATACGGAACTTTGAGTAGCGCGGACAATTTCTTCGCCTGCCCTATCGTTGCCGTATCCGAATTTTCTTCTAGCTTACGATACGTCTGAACGTGAACGCCAAGGCGTTTTGCCACCTGTGCCTGTGACATATTGGCGTTCACACGAGCTGTCTTCAAGCTAATTTTCATATCTCAGCTTCCCCCTTTCTCTTTATCATGGCTAAAGTATACTCTACTTTTAGTAGGATTTCAACCCCTAAAAGTAGATTTTTTTCATTTCAATATTGATTTTTTTCTACCTTTAGTATAGTATGGGCATAGGGGTGATAAATATGCCGATAGGTGAAAACATAAAACGTCTACGAATTATGCACGGTCTTTCCCAAAAAGAGCTTGCGCGAATTGCCGGAGTATCAGATAAAGCCGTATCAACATGGGAAAGCGGGTCAAAAGAACCGCGCATGGGCGCAGTCCAAAAAATAGCAGACCACTTTGGATTGAAAAAGAGCAACCTTATAGAAGATAACGGATTGGAGATTAGTATTACCCCAGCGCAATCCCCCGCCACCGCATCCGACGATCTGCCCGCCGTGTCCCCCACGGGGCAAAAGATCGACGCACGCACGCGCCGCCAGCTTGAGGCGGTTCTCGATGACGATAACCTCACATACAACGGTGTTGTCCTAAACGGAGAGGACAAAGAAAAGGTAAAAAAGGCACTCGAGCTCATCTTCTGGGATGTCAAAGAGAAAAACAAACGCAAGAAATAAGGGAAAGAGAGAAATGTAGGGAGGTGCTGTGAGTGTCTCTGAACATCCCTTTGCGCGTGAGAAATCTCGTGGAACGATATGATACATCGGATCCGTACCGACTTGCAAAAGAGCTAAACTGTCTCGTCTATTTCGTCGATCTCCCGCCAACGGTCAACGGCTTCTGGAAGCGGACGCTGCGGCGCAGAACAGTCGCCATCAACGAAAACCTCCCTGAGTGGCAGCAGGCAGCTGTGCTTTGTCACGAGCTCGGGCATATTGTGTGCCATGGAAGGTATACCGCCTTCTCGATGCGAAACACAACATACTCCAATTGTTGTGGTAAACTAAAATTGTAACGATTGAGTCTAAAGTCAGCGGTCTTAGGA
>ERZ773087.1067-NODE-1067-length-18465-cov-35.528626_pt1 | contig 18465 bp, 30 predicted proteins | sample MGYA00511375_ERZ773087 | MGnify/ENA primary metagenome ERZ773087 (study PRJEB29015, sample SAMEA2737995) | human oral metagenome | biome: human oral; feature: human-associated habitat; material: dental | place: China | collected 2063 ...
CAGAAACGCCTAGTCTGTATGAGGAATTGACCCTCAGAGAGCATATCGAGACGGTTGCCATGGCCTATGGTATTGAGCAAAAAGTGGCTTTTGATCGTGTGGAACCTTTGTTAAAAATGTTTCGTTTGGATCAAAAATTAGACTGGTTCCCAGTGCATTTTTCCAAAGGGATGAAGCAGAAGGTCATGATTATCTGTGCCTTTGTCGTAGATCCGAGTCTTTTCATCGTTGATGAGCCTTTCCTTGGGCTCGATCCGCTGGCCATTTCTGACTTGATTCAGCTTCTAGAAGTAGAAAAGCAAAAAGGCAAGTCCATTCTCATGAGTACCCACGTGCTAGACTCAGCAGAAAAGATGTGTGATGCCTTTGTCATTCTCCACAAGGGAGAGGTTCGGGCTCAGGGGAACCTCCAGCAACTGCGGGATGCTTTTGCCATGCCTGAAGCGAGTTTGAATGATATTTACTTGGCTCTGACCAACGAGGAGGAGCTATGAAAGACTTGTTTTTAAAGAGAAAGCAGGCTTTTCGTAAGGAGTGTGTCGGTTATCTGCGCTATGTTCTCAATGACCACTTTGTCTTGTTCCTGCTAGTTCTCATCGGTTTTTTAGCCTACCAGTATAGTCAACTCCTGCAACATTTTCCTGAAAATCACTGGCCTATTCTTTTGTTTTTGGGGATTGTCTCTGCCTTGCTTTTGGCTTGGGGAGGAATCGCGACCTACATGGAAGGACCTGACAAACTCTTTCTCTTAGTCAGTGAAGAGGAGGTTACGCCCCACCTCAAAGGGCAGACAGTGCGCTCATTAGTTTTTTGGCTTTTTGTCCAGACCCTTTTCTTGCTTTTATTTGCGCCTTTATTTTTAGCCATGGGCTATGGCTTGCCGGTCTTTCTCATCTATGTACTTTTACTGGGAGCAGCGAAGTACCTAGTATTTCGCCAAAAAGCTAGTAAATTTTTTACAGAGAATGGACTTGACTGGGACTATGTTATCGTTCAAGAAAGCAAACGCAAGCAAGTCTTGCTTCGTTTCTTTGCTCTCTTTACTCAGGTCAAGGGCGTTTCAAATAGTGTCAAACGTCGTGCTTATCTAGATTTCATCCTAAAGACTGTTCAAAAGGTGCCAGGGAAGATCTGGCAAAACCTCTATCTCCGTTCTTATCTGCGAAATGGAGACCTCTTTGCCCTTAGTCTACGTCTACTCTTGCTTTCTTTGTTAGCGCAGGTCTTTATCGAGCAAGCTTGGATTGCGACGGCAGTGGTGGTTCTATTTAACTACCTCTTGCTTTTCCAGTTGCTGGCCCTCTATCACGCCTTTGATTACCAATACTTGACCCAGCTTTTCCCACTAGACAAGGGACAAAAGGAAAGAGAGTTGCAGGCTGTAGTCAGAGGATTGACCAGTTTTGTCTTGATAGTGGAATTAGTAGTCGGCCTTGTGACTTTCCAAGAAAAACAGGCCCTCCTAGCCTTGCTGGGTGCTGGTTTAGTTTTACAAATCTTGTACCTGCCTTATCAGGTCAAACGTCAGATGCAGGACTAAAACGTACTTATATGATACTAAAAAAGAAGTTGAGTTCAATCTGTCTCAGCTTCTTTTATTTTCTACAAGATAATGGTTGGTCCATAAAGACTTAGCTTGGTTTTGACTTGGTCAAAGTGAAAACGGTCATAGGCCCGCCAAGCAGCACGAGTAGGAGCATCTGGTTCGAGAGCACTGAGGCCCATGAGAAGACTGGAAGTCTGGTAAAATTTTTCCAGCTCAATCAAGAATCGATTATCCACTGTCTCAGCTTTAAAGAGAAAGTCAAGGATATTGTCCAGCTGCTCCTGAAAGCGAACGTCGTCAGCTGTTGCCTGTTTGCAGACTTGGTAAGCTTTATTTAAGTCAGTAATCAAAGTCTGAGCTGTTTTGATAGGGTTTGTATCCGTCATGAGAATTCCTCCTTTGTGATGGTTCTAAAGTTGTTTCAAGTGATTGTCTTTCTATAATCATAGCTTATCACTTTTAACTCTTTTTTTACCTTCAAATCTTTAATTGTCATTGAAATTTCCTGAATGGTAATTGCAGGATTTTATGATAAAATAATTGTAAGATTATCATAGCTATTTTGCGAATGATTCGACACTTTAGGAATTTTTGAGAACCGTTTAGGATTTGGTGAAAAATAGTTTCTAGACTTATGCTATCCTCTTTTTAGGAGGTTTTATCCATGAACTACATTATCATCCAAAAAGAGAAAGAGATTTTCAAATTAAACATAAAGGATATCTACTATATCCAAACGCATCCAACTAAAGCCCATACCGTACAGATTATTACAGAAGAAGCTAGTTTTAATATGGTTCAAAATTTAAGTAATCTTGAGAACCAATATGGGGAAACCTTGATGAGATGTCATCGAAATTGTTTGGTCAATCTTGATAAATTAAAATCGATTGATTTTCAAGAAAGAATCCTTTTTCTTGGAGAAGAAGGTCAATATGCTGTCAAGTATGCCAGACGTCGCTATAGAGACATTCGCCAAAAATGGTTGAAACAAGGAGAGTAAGAAGATGAGAATATTTGTTTTAGAAGATGACTTTTCCCAACAAGCTAGAATTGAAACGACGATTGAGAAACTTTTGAAAAAACAGAGTATCATTCCTAGTTCTTTTGAAGTCTTTGGGAAACCAGACCAACTGCTGGCAGAGGTGCATGAGAAGGGGGCGCATCAGCTATTCTTTTTGGACATTGAGATTCGAAACGAAGAGATGAAGGGGCTAGAGGTGGCTAGAAAGATTCGGGATCGGGACCCCTATGCCCTAATCGTCTTTGTGACAACTCACTCAGAGTTTATGCCCTTGTCCTTTCGCTATCAAGTGTCAGCTTTGGACTACATTGATAAGGCCCTTTCGGCAGAGGAGTTTGAATCTCGTATCGAGACAGCCCTCCTCTATGCCAATAGTCAAGATAGTAAAAGTCTGGCGGAAGATTGCTTTTATTTTAAATCAAAATTTGCCCAATTCCAGTATCCCTTTAAAGAGGTTTACTATCTCGAAACGTCGTCCAGAGCCCATCGTGTTATTCTCTATACCAAGACGGATAGGCTGGAGTTTACAGCGAGTTTAGAGGAGGTTCTCAAACAGGAACCCCGTCTCTTGCAGTGCCACCGCTCTTTTCTCATCAATCCTGCCAATGTGGTTCATTTGGATAAGAAAGAAAAACTCCTTTTCTTTCCCAATGGTGGAAGCTGTCTAATCGCGCGTTATAAGATCAGGGAAGTGTCTGAGGCTATCAATAACTTACACTGAGCTAGGAGAGTTTATGAATATTGCTTGGATATTGTTGTACACACTTGTTACTAATGGACTAGAAATTGTCCTTTTCTTTAAGGTAGATAGAATTGATCTTACTTTCGAGAGGATTTTTAAGGCCTTTCTTCTGAAATTTCTCCTAGGGGCCATTTTTGCGACTTTTCAATTTTTAGCTGTGAGTGAATATTTGTCATATTTTATAGAACCTTTGTTTGGCGTAGGGTTATCTTTCTTATTGTTAAGAAGGCTTCCTAAAAAACTCCTTTTCTTTTATGGTCTCTTTCCAATGACATTGGTGAATCTCTTTTATAGAGGTGTTTCTTATTTTGTTCTTCCGTTTTTAGGCCAAGGGCAAGTATATGATAATTATTCATTTATTTGGTTATGTATAATGATTTTCAATTTCTTCATTTCTCTAGTCTTTTTGAAATGGTTGGACTATGATTTTACTAGTTTGAGAAGGGAGATTCTCGATAAAGATTTTCAAAAATCCCTGACTAAAATTAACTGGATAATGGGAACCTACTATCTAGTTATGGAAACTCTGTCTTTCTTTGAATATGAACAAAGCATTCAATCAAAGACTGTTCGCCATCTTATCCTAGTGTTTTACCTGCTCTTTTTTATGGGGGTTATCAAGAAGCTGGATACTTATTTGAAGGAAAAACTTCAGGAGAAACTGAACCAAGAACAGGCCCTGCGCTATAGAGATATGGAACGGTATAGTCGGCATATAGAGGAGCTTTATAAGGAAGTTCGGAGCTTTCGTCATGATTATGCCAACCTCTTGACCAGCTTAAGCCTAGGCATTGAAGAGGAGGATATGGAGCAGATAAAAGAGATCTACGACTCCGTCTTGAAGGATTCCAGTCAGAAATTGCAGGACAACAAATATGACCTTGGTAGATTGGTGAATATTCGGGATCGTGCCCTCAAAAGTCTCCTCGCAGGAAAATTTATAAAAGCAAGAGAAAAGGATATTGTCTTTAATGTCGAAGTTCCTGAGGAGATTCAAGTTGAGGGTATGAGCCTACTTGATTTTCTAACTATTGTGTCTATCCTTTGTGACAATGCTATTGAAGCCAGTGTAGAGGCTAGTCAACCTTATGTCTCAATCGCCTTTTTAAAAAGTGGAGCAAAGGAAAACTTTATCATTGAAAACTCCATCAAAGAAGAGGGCATAGATGTTTCTGAAATCTTCTCTTTTGGAGTTAGTTCTAAAGGGGAGGAGAGAGGAGTTGGTCTTTATACCGTTATGAAGATAGTGGAAAGTTATCCCAATGCTAGTCTCAATACTGTCTGTCAAAATCAAGTCTTTCGTCAGGTACTTACTATGATGCATACAGAATGATGAAAATAAGACCGAGAGTTCTTGTATCTCGATCTTATTTTTTTATAGTTGTATTGGCTGATGAAGTCCTTGTGTGAGGTTATGAGAATATCTATTAACGCTATATAAGAAATTTTCCCACCATCCTCCACCTGTAATTTGGTCAAGTTCAGTAGTTGTTAGTTCTTGAAATGAAGTTAGATTTTGTTTCTTATCCATGTTATGATTCTCCTTTTTGATAAGATAATAAATAGTTCTAGAGTGTTATCTGAAAATTAATCAGAATGGGTTAAAATTTTATCTTTGAAATAATCAAAATATGTTTTCTTTGCAGTTACACTAGTGACGCGACCTTGTAAACCGTATTGGATGAGTTTACTATCCTCATTAGATAGTTTTGCAAGAGCGATTAATTTAAAGAGATTGCCTTGCTCTGTTCTGGTAGGAGTTTGATCAATTGTCTGAAGTTGGCCGATGATGGTAATGCCGTGATTTCCAATCTTCTCAAGTTTTAATCTTACAGTTTGTCCTTTATCTAGTAGAGGTAGATAGTCAGAAGATACGTAGTAAGTAATTAGTACTTCTCTTGTATCTGTGATGACAGGGAATATTTGAGCAATTTCTGTACCAGTTGGAATTCTATTTTTACCTTCAAATTCGCTGTTCAGATGAACGATACCTTTACTTGGAGCGGTTAAGGTATTATTTTCCAAGCGCTGTGTCGCTTGATCTAGTTGTACTTTTAATTCTGTTAGTTGATTTTCCACAGCTAGTTGTTGCTGAGAAGCTGTTTGTAAAAATTGAGTGCGGAGTACTTCAATTTTGGTTTCTAAACTATTATCATAAGTTGCTACACTTCCGATACCAGCTTGCTGAATTTTGAGATTTGCGATGGATGATTCAAGATTTGCAATACTTTGATTGATTTGAGATAAAAATGGCTCATCTGCAGTTTCTTGTGTTTGTTCTTGAGAGGCTACAAGATAACGATTCAAAATTGACTGGTGTGGATTGCCAGTCGGTAAGCGCGCTCTTTTGTTTATGATAGCATCTCTCAGCTCCTGGTATTCTCCAATTTGTTGTTGAACTTTTGTGATTTCTTGTTCAATAGCTGATGAACTGCTATTGGCAAGATTGGCTTGATTTGAAACTTCAGTGTTAGTCTTTGAGATACCTAGTTCAATATCATGAGCTTGTTTAGTAAAATTCATAAAGGTATTATGGTAGCCAAACTCATCCTCACCAGAAAAAAGATCAGTCGCTTTTTCTAAGCTTTGTTTCAAAATTCCAAGTCCTTCTTTTTGCTTCTCAAGTCTTTGTAACTGAGTTTCTAAGGCAGTTTTCTGACTTTCTTCCATTGTTTCAGAGTATTTGATGAGTAAGTCACCTTTTTCAACTACTTGATTTGCCACTAAATGATTAGCTAAGATAGTATTATCACTAGTTGACTGAATGGATGCAATGACACTTGTAGGGGTAATTTCTCCTTGTGACGTAACGGTAATTTCTTTTGTGGCAACAAGGGAGAAAATTAAGATGAAAGTAAACAGTAATGAAAGTGGTATGATCAATACTGTCGCATAATTATGGTAACGTCTCTGATAAAACTCGACGCTTCTAAAAAGATTAGGATTCATAACATTCTCCTTATTTGTTGAATAGATGATGGTAGAAGCCTTGCGCCTGTATTAACTCTTGATGACTACCAACTTCAATGATTTTCCCTTGGTCAAGAACAATGACACGGTTAGTCCGTTCGGCTATACTTAGACGATGGGCTACAAAGAGAATGGTTTTATCAGTTAGGGACATGAGATTATCTATAACCTTTTTCTCAGTCAAGACATCAAGGCCGCTAGTAGCTTCATCCAGTATCAAAACAGGAGCTTTGGTTAAAAGAGCGCGAGCGAGAGCAATTCGTTGCTTCTGTCCTCCAGATAAGCCAGATCCATCAGAGAGCTGAGTTTGATAGCCCATAGGCATTCTTTCAATATCTTGACGAATTTCAGCTAGTTCGCAAGCTTTTAGAATATCTTCTTGACTAATCATATTATTACCTCCTAAGGTTAAGTTTTCCAATATAGAGCCATTAAAGATATAGGCTTGTTGAGGTAGGTAATTAATATGACGTCGCAAGACTTTTTTATCAATGTTTTTAATATCCTGATGATTGATGGAGATATGTCCTTTGTAAGGGTCAAAGAAATTAACAATCATTTTGGCTAAAGTTGTTTTACCAGAACCACTAACTCCAACCAGGCTTACCTTATCACCTTGTTTAATCGTTAGATTAATATCCGTTAAGGTATCTCGTCCAAAACCATACTTATAAGAAAGATCATCAAATTCAATATCGCCCATCAAAAAATTTGAATGAACAGGATTTTCTTGAACTTGAAATTCAGATTCGACTAAATAGACCTCGTTCAAGCGGTTATTAGCAACCTTCGCAGATTGGAGTTTAGTTTGTAGGTTGATAATATTTTCCATAGGAGTTGTAAAGTAAGAAAGAAGTGTATTAAAGGTAATCAGCTGACCGATAGAAATCTTACTCGACATGACTAATTGAGCACCAAACCATAGGATAAAGATATTAAGAACTAACTTTGTTCCCTGCTTTAAACTCGTTTGTAAAATAGAATATTTACTGAGCTTAAAGGATTTTTCTAAATAATCGACAAATTCACTGTCAATATTTTGGTAGCGATTTTCTTCACTTGTGAGTGACTTGATGGTTTCGATCCCGTTGATATCTTCGATAATGGCAGAACTAACCATAGAATTACTTTGCATGACATCATGGTTCATTTTTTCAAAAGGCTTCATAAAAGAAAAGATGATGAACATGTATATAGGAACGGAAATAAGAGAAAGAAGGAAGAGATTAGGGTTTTGTGCCAGTAAGACGCTCCCTACAAGAATCAGAATGGAAACATCAAGAAAAAGAGAGAGAATGGTAGAAGCTAAGGCATCTATAATAGAGTTGGCATCTGTGAAGCGTGAAATGATTTCTCCTGTACGACGTGTCGCAAAGAAAGACATAGGAAGTTCAAAGATATGACGAATATAGGCCAAAATTACATCAATGCTTAATCTCTGACTCAGAACAGTTAGGAGATAATCTCTGGAGAAGCTCATGGCTTGTTGGAGGATATAGGTGATAATTAGACCAATTGAGATAATTCCTAAAGTTGATTTCATCTGATTTGGGATGTACTCATCCAAGATTCCTTGGAGATAATAAGAACCACCGATATTGATAATAGTGACTAATAAGCTTGAGAGAACAATGTAAGCAATGAGAGATTTTTGTTTAAAAATCAGAGGGAGGAAGCTCAGTAGACCATTCTTTTTATCTTTATGGGGTTGATAGCTGGGTTTGGGAGCTAGAAAAATAGCTACTCCAGTCCATTCAGAGAAAAAGCGTTCTTTTGACATTTTGGTGATTTTTACAGAAGGATCAGGATCACCAATAATCAGATAGTCTTTCTTTGTTTGATAGACAACATAGTAATGTTGGAGTTTCCCTTCTTTGTTAACGTGAACGATAAATGGATAGGGGATATCGCTCATATCAAAGAGCGTTTTATCTGCTTGAACAGGCCTTGTTTCAAAGCCCATTTCATCAGCGGCTTTTACAATGCCAAGAGCAGTCGTCCCTTCTTTATTGGTCTTTGCAAGTTCTCTCAAGTGAGCTAGAGAAAAATCTGAACCATAGAATTTGGCAATCGAGGCTAAGGCAGCGACACCACAGTCTCTAGCATCTATTTGAGGAACAAATGTACGTTTATAAGAAGTCATTGGCAAATCCTTTCATATAAAATATGAATTTATTATACCATGATACTAAGTTCATATTTTATAAAATCTTGAATTGTCATTGAAATTTCCTGAATGGTAAAAAAGTGATTAGAAATTATCTTTTTTTAAAAAATTTAGAGGTGGTTTCAAATGAAAAGCTAATTCAAGACGTTTCGATGACAATTCAAGATTTGGATGAAAAACTTTAACAAATAATGATATACTAAACTTGTCAAGGTTGCGACAGGACAAAAATTAAAAATTAAAAATAAAAAAGGAGTATTTGTCATGAATACAAAAACGATGTCACAATTTGAAATTATGGATACTGAGATGCTTGCGAAAGTTGAAGGAGGTTTCGGAGGTTGGGGAGATATGATTGCTGGTTTATTGGGTGGGCTAGCACCTTCTCCAACTTTGGATCAATTAAATGGTAAGTGGCCTATTATACATTTTTCAAAACCATGTGGTCCTTATGGTATAGGGGGAACTCCAAACTCATGTAATGGTATTTAAAAAGGATTGAAGCTATGAAGGCAAAATATGGGAATCAAATTGTTGATGTTTGGGAAATTGGTCAAGCAACTCCTAAACCAAGTTGGGTAGAGGAAGCTTTTCAAAAAAATTATATGGTTTGGTTGGATAATCATGTGCGCATTCTAATGGCAGGTCTCAACACTTCTCTCGCAACGAATATCAAGTTTGGTCTAGTTGGAACAGTTGGAGGAGGATTCGCTGGTTATGGAATGTATGTTCTTGGTTATCCAGGTGATTATATAGATATCACCAATCATAGAGTTGTTTCTGCTAAAACATTTCACAAAAGTTATCAAATTTTAGAAAATGATTAGATGTCATTTAATTGTAATGGAGAAAGCAATGAAAAAAATATTTTTAAAAAAACGGACCATCTTCCTTGCGAGATTGTTCCTAGGGCAGTTGCCCTTGCTTGTCTCTACTTATCTATTTCTATCTCGTCAATTTTTAAATTTTTCCTTAGTCCTCCAATTTCTTTTAGTGGTTATTAACTTAGCTTCTATTTTGGCTACTGTTTATCTCACTAGGGAAATGAAGATAAGAGAGTTTGAAGATGATGATTTGGTTAGTCCTAGAACCAATCAACTCATGTTCATCGGCTTGACAGGCTTTATGTCTATTATCTGTTTGTATAGAGGTATCACAGCAGGAGAATCTTACCAACAACTAATCGCTTATATTGGCGCGGTTCTATGCTTGCTTATCATGCTTTTGCTTATTTGGGGTTTGAAGTATTATAAAAAGTAGAGGTTAATGAAGTATAAAAGGGTGAGTGTTTTCGAAATGCTTACCTTTTTAATGAAGTTTTTGCAATTCAAGATGTTTTGATGACAATTCAAGATTTGGATGAAAAATTTTAAAAAACAATGATATACTAAACTTGTCAAGGTTGCAACAGGACAAAAATTAAAATGGAGGTATTCGTCATGGATACAAAAATGATGGAACAATTTGAGGTTATGGATACAGAGATGCTTGCGAGTAAAGTAGGAGGAAAAACAATATATTACGGTAATGGTTTATATTGTGATAACTCTAAAGGTTGCTGGGTAAACTGGCCTGAAGCTATAAATAAAATTCTTACTAATTCTATTGTTAATGGATTTTCAGGTGGGAATGCAGGTTGGAATTCGGGGGGACCTCTATAATGAGAGGTTTAAAGTGGTTTTCTGGAGGAGTTGAAAGACGCCGTGAAGCTATCATCATATTAGAAAAACTTATTCAAAATATAAAGTGTGATTCTCAACTTCTCCCTTTGAAAAATATATTGATTTCTTACGAATATGAATTAAAGAAAGGAAGTATATCGATTCCTTATACCCTTAGTCGAATGAACATTGAAATTTCGAATGTATTAATTGAAAATGCACTACATTTATCTGAAATTCAGTCTGATCAGATAAAAAAATTAAGAGAATTATCTAATATTAGATATGGATACTAGGGTGTAGTCCAAGTGATATGTTAATTATAGTTTATGTATTTCTAATATTTTTATTGTGACTCTGGATTTGAGTGAAAAAAATTAAAACAGTGCTATACTAAACTTGTCAAGGTTGCAACAAGATAAAAAACTCAAATTAAAAGATAAGTGTTTTTGAAATACTTACCTTTTTTTATGAAGTTTTTGCAATTCAAGATGTTTCGATGACAATTCAAGATTTGGATGAAAAATTTTAAAAAAACAATGATATACTAAACTTGTCAAAGTTGCAACAGGACAAAAATTAAAAATAAAAAAGGAGTATTTGTCATGAATCTAAAAATGATGGAACAATTTGAAGTAATGGATGAAGTAATGCTATCCAATATTGAAGGTGGAGTTTCATGCTTTGAAGGTGTAGTTGGTATAGGAAGTCTTGGTGCTGCAGCAGGACCTTGGGGAGCACTTGGAGGAGTGCTAGTAGGATATGCAAGTTTTTGCATGTAATAATTTTTAGCTAAAACAAAATTTTAAGGAATTATAATTATGACATTTGATATTTTAGAAAAATTTGATACAGTTGATACGAGCGAACTAACTATCATTAATGGTGGTTTAGATGCTGCACGATGTATTATTGGTACACTTGGTTCTACTATTTTGGGTGGTGCTGGTTTTGGACCTGGTGGAGCTATTGTAGGATTTCTTGGGGGAACTGGAGCTTTTTGCTACGATACAGTTAGTTGAGGTATAAATGAAGCGTTATTTTATATTTGCAATTAGTTTTATAATGACGACTATGGTCCTAAACATTTTATTCGGATCAAATACTATTATTCATAAATTTATTGCTGTATTAGGTATTATGATGTATTACAGAGGTGTTTTTAGAGAGTATAAAAGATGTTAAAATCATTTCAAATTAGTTTAATTTCATAATCTTAATTTAACTAATTTGTACAATATAATAATCAAAGAGGCTGGGAAAAGTCTTTAAAATCAGAAAAACGCATATTATCAGGCATTGAACAACCTTGATATTATGCGTTTTATTGTAGTGAGATTCGCATTATTTTTCCTAAAAATGAGTTTTTGACTAGCCTAATTATTGGGGTACGACGAGCAGGTCAAGTATCTCATCTGAGGTGTAAGTTCTCCGTGAGCACCCGCTACTGGTGGGTTAAATAGTTACTCGTAAGCAGGATAATCATGAGGTAGTAGGAAGAGGAAGGGATAGTAAGTCATGTATAGTAGATGAGGGATTTCAGAACTATAAAGTTCAAATAGGTATATGTAAATCACGAGAATAATGAGGAAAGATGTACAACTTATATATTGAGGAGAGATTCTGATGATAGCTGAAAGCATAGTAACAACTAATCATGAGAAGTCAGTCAATCCTATAGTAGTCAGGATGATTCTATAATGGAAGTGGAGCGAAAGGGTACACAATTGAAAGTAGAATTGTCTGTTTTTATTATTTATTTGGTAGGATGGAAGTATGAAAATATAAATGGTGGCTACTGTTCATAAAATATAGGACATACGAATAGAACGCTTATGTAGCCTGAGAGAGGAGGTAGTTAAAGAAATCTTTGTAACAAATAAATATGATTGTGTTAATCATTATTTTGAAAGCAAATGATGTTTCTATTCTGCAGAGCGAAAAATATCATAATTGGTACTTTTACAATTAAATATATTCGCTCTGTTGTAAAATGAAGTGCAACACAAAAGACATGTTCATCTGATATACTAGAGTTGCGAAAAACAGTATAAAGGGAGAAGAACATGTCCACAAACTATTCTACCACAAATCAATCATACAAGTACTTATCTGAAGCTGAGCGAGGAGAAATTGAAGCTTATTTAAGCGTAGAACTCAAACCTGTTTAATAAATGTCATGCCGTGTTTGTTGGATTTTTAGTCTTTATAATAGTTACTACAGTAGGTTACACCATCAATCAAGGAGATTTTTTTCAAAACGAGCACATATTTATTATCGCAAAGACTTTCTTGATTTCACTGAGTGTTGCCTATGCGAAATGGTTTGATATGGTTTCGCTAAGAAGATTAACGAAAAAAGAAGTTCTACTTTTTATTGGAAGCTTTCTTCTTTGCGTGCTAGTAAATATAGGTTATCATAATTTTTTTACAGTTTCTTCTGGTGCAGGATATCAACACCTTGAGGCTTCTAGTACAGGAATTTCCTTATCCTTTATTGCAAGCGCGACAGTTTTTGGGCCTATTCTGGAGGAATTTGTTTTCAGAGGAATCCTTCAAGGTGCGGTTTTTGAAAATTCTTGGTTGGGTCTTGTACTGACTGCCTCTCTCTTCTCTTTCCTGCATGACCTTATGATTTTCCTTCGTTTATTTATTATCTATTTGGAGGTTTCATGCTGGGCTTTGCTTATAAAAAGAGTCAAAATCTATCGGTGGCTATTTTAGTTCATATCTGTTATAACTGTTTATCATTCTTGTAGTATATGTAAGTAACCAATATGACATAATATTGGACAAAAAATCTTAAAAAATAGGGAAATGGATACTATTACTGTTTAGATTAACAATATTAAATGATGTCACAATTTGAGATTATGGATACCGAAATTTTTGCGAAAGTTGAAGGAGGTTTCGGAGGTTGGGAAGAGGTAACTTTTCAAAAAATTATATGGTTTGGTTGGATAATCATGTGCGCATTCTAATGGTGGCTCTTAATACTTTTCTTGCAACTAATATCAAGTTTAGTCTGATTGGAACAGTTGTAGGAGGATTCGCTGGTTATGGGAAATATGTTCTTGGTTGTCCAGGTGATTATCTAGATATCACCAATCATAGAGTTGTTTCTTCCAAAACACTTCACAAAAGTTATCAAATTTTAGAAAATGATTAGATATCATTTAATTGTAATGGAGTTTAGGTATGGAAAAAATATTTGCAACAAAACGCAAAGTATTCTTAGTGAGATTATTCCTGGGTCAGTTGCTTTTGCTTGTCTCTACTTATCTATTTTTATCTCGTCAGTTTTTACATTTTTCCTTAGTTTTTCAATTGCTTCTAGTTATTATTAACTTAGCTTCTATTTTGGTTACTGTTTATCTCACTAGGGAAATGAGGATAAGAGAGTTTGAAGATGATGATCTGGTTAGTCCTAGAACCAATCAACTTATGTTCATCGGCTTGACAGGCTTTATGTGTATTATTTGTTTGTATAGAGGTATCACAGAGAATCCTATCAGCAATTAATTGTCTACATTGGCGCTATTCTCTGCTTGATTATCATGCTTCTACTCATTTGGGGATTGAAGTATTATAAAAAGTAGAAGCTAATGAAGTATAAAAGGGTAAGTGTTTTTGAAATACTTACCCTTTTATAATGAAGTTTTTGCAATTCAAGACGTTTCGATGACAATTTAAGATTTGGATGAATTTGTAATCTTAAATAAGGTAAGATAAAGATAACAAATGTAAAGGAGTATTCTTATGAAGAAACAAAAGATAAAATCGTTATTACTTGTACCACTTGTATTTGCATCTATTACTACGGGTGTTGTATATGCAGAAGAACAGACTACTTCTTCCTCTATTCAGGCTAATGATAGTTCTGTTGTGGCACCAGATTTGCAATCGGCTAAGGAAAATGTGGAGCATAAACCTTCCGTTGTAACTCCCGAGGAGTATGAACAGAATGTTGCTGACTTTAAAAAGATAGATATTGAAGCCGTTCGTCAATCTTTTACAGAGGATCAATTGGAACATACTATATATTTTGGTAGAAAAACTTGTTCTCATTGTCGTCAATTTTCTCCTGAATTGAAAGAATTTAATAACTTGATTGAAAAGAAGTTAGAGTATTATGATTTGGATGGTAAAGATTTTGATGGGGAGGCGAGAGAGTTTCTATTTAAAAAAGTCGGGATTCCAGGAACACCAACAATTTTGTATTTAAGAAACGGACATCCGATATCTGGATGGGTTGGTGGCGGAGCAACTGCACAACAGGTTTATGATTATATGTACTCGAGAAACTCACCTAAGCAAACGGAGACAGTGGCATCTTCTGAGGAAACAGTAACTGAAAATGTGCATGATGAGAAAACCAGAAATGACAGCATGAGTACTAGTGATAAAGTTGTAAGTGAAAGCAAAGGTATGAGTGATGAAAAAAGAACCGAAATGAAAACATCCAATGATAATCCCAATTCTAATAGTGAAAATAGTGGGAAAGTGGAGAGTATAAACTCAACTTCTAAAGCTAAAACTACTCAATCTGGCGATTTAGCAATGTTAGACAATAAGGATCAATTGGAAACTCTCAAACCTATTTTTGATGCTACTCAAGAAAATAAAACTCCTTTAACCGATGTTAAGGGGCCTGATTATGTAAGCCAATCTATTACTTCGAATGAAAAATTATTACCGAAAACAGGAGAGGAAGAAAGTTACCAACTGATTCGGCTAGCTGTCGCGTTTTTTATGGCTTCTATAATGATTAAAGTGAAACAAAAAATTCATAAATAAAAATAGATGGTAAACAGGTGCAATGATATTATTTGTTTGTAATAACATATGACTAGAATTTTCCTATAGACAAGAGTGAAAGGGCAAGCATGTTTTTAATGCTTGCTTTTTAAATTTTTTAACAATTCAAGACGTTTCGATGACAATTCAAGATTTGGATGAAAAAAATTAATAAACGATGATATACTAAACTTGTCAAAGTTGCAACAAGACAAAAATTAGAATTAAGATTAAAATGGAGGTATTCGTTATGGATACAAAAATGATAGAACAATTTCATGAAATGGATATAACTATGTTATCCAGTATTGAAGGAGGCAAGAATAATTGGCAAACTAATGTCTTAGAAGGTGGTGGTGCAGCTTTTGGTGGCTGGGGCTTAGGAACAGCCATTTGTGCTGCGAGTGGTGTTGGAGCGCCATTTATGGGAGCATGTGGATACATAGGAGCTAAATTTGGTGTGGCTCTTTGGGCAGGAGTAACAGGTGCAACGGGTGGATTTTGATAAAAGGAGATTTGTATGAATACTTATTATAATGTAGATGAAACAATGTTAAGTGAGATTTATGGAGGTAATTCCGGAGGAGCGGCTGTAGTTGCTGCTTTAGGTTGTGCAGCGGGTGGAGTGAAATATGGGAAGTTTCTAGGACCATGGGGCGCTGCAATAGGAGGAATTGGAGGAGCATTGATTTGTGGATATTTAGCCTATAGTGCTACATCATAAAAATGGAAGATATATTTTATGAAGGCTGTATTCTATATAATTCTCTTCGCTTTCCAAACATATCTTATTTATCTATCTATAAGTACCTCTGATAAAAAACAAAAGACTATTGAATTAACATCATTGAATTGTTTTGTCATATTATTTCTAATCTATGATAAATTATTTTTTCTCTTCATTGCCTATGTTTTTTTGATAATTTTTATATTAAACTTGTTCCGTAACTGAAAAGTTATATACTATATGAATACAAAAATGATGGAACAATTTAAGATTATGGATACTGAAATGCTGGCTAGCATTGAGGGAGGAACTGATTGGGGAACAGTAGGAAAAGGAGCTGTCTATGGAGCAGGTATCGGAGTTGCTATGTGTACGGTAGGAGGACTCCTTACTGGTGGTTCCGCATGGGCTATGACTGCTGGCTGTGCTTGGGCTGGAGCTAAACTTGGTGGTGCTTTTACTGCAATTGCTGATAATATTTGGCCATAGAAGGGAGTAGAAATTATGTTTGATTACAAAATAGTAGATAATCAAGAATTAAGTAATATTTCTGGAGGTGGATTGGGAGGAGATGTAGTTGTAGGAGCCTTGTCGGGTGCATTTCAGGCAGGACAATCTTGTATTGCTGGAGGCCCTCAAGCTTACTTGATTTGCGCAACAGGGGGCGCTATAGTAGGTGACATTTTAGCTTTTGGATTGAGACCCCCAAAATAGTTTAACAAAGGAATGGGTATTAATATGTTAAATGAAACTATGATTCAGCTTATACTCATTGCAATTTGTTGTGTGTACATTATTTTTAACACCAAGGCTGATAAAAACCCAAAGAGAGGATATCGTATAGCTTTGTACCTTTTCGTTATGGCTGGTATTATATCCTATATTATGAATTATCTGAATTGGTTAGATTTTTTCTTACTGATAACTCCGATAATGTGTCTATTTAAATTTGAAGATAAATGGAGTTAGCAACATTTGACACTTCAATAGGTTATTAACTATCCTTTGGCTCATTGTCAACTGTAGTGAGTTGAAGAAAAGCTAAGATCGAGAAAGGACTAATTTTGTCCTTTCTTTTTTGAGTACGACAGGCATGACGTTTATTTGATGTGTAAGTCCTCCGTGTGCATCCGCTACCGGTGAATTCAATAGCGATTCTCAAACCTGACTATCGTGAGCTAGCGGGGAGAAGAAGGCATAGCGAAATCGTGGCTTAAAGAACAGGAATGTTATAGTAAGACACGTTTAGAGAATAAAGTGGCTTCACACTCTAAAGTACAAATAGGTACACCTAATCCATATATTTAAATCACGAGAGTCTACGAGAAAAGATGTACGACTGATCTATTGATGTGAGGTTCTGATGAGAGCTGAAAGCATGGTAACAACGAATCATGAGAAGTTAGTCAATCCTATAGTAGTCAGGAAAATTCTATAATGGAAGTGGAGCGAAAGGTGAACAATTGAAAGTAGAATTGTCTGTTTTGATTATTTGTTTGATAGGATGGTAGTATGAAAATATAAATGGTGACTATTCAGATCTATTTAATTTGTGCAGCTGGTGGGGCGGCAGCTTCGGTTTTATGGCCACATTAGAGGACTAAGTTAGTATATATAGTTATTAATCTAGGTATTTCTTTGAGTTTATACTCTCTATGATGTATAGGAATACATCATGTATAAACACTTATTTTTCCCATATTCAAAAATCTTAGACTGGTTGACACCCTATATTCTAGTCTTGGCTTCTGACACCATTGCCTTTAACGTTTTTGTGCTCCCCTTTGTATCTGTGATGGTCTTTTCTTTCCTAAATCCCATGCTAGCTTTAATGGCTATATTCTTAGGAGCTGGCTATGTGGTCGGATTTTGGCTACTAATACTCAATGAAAATCAAAGAGCAAACTAGGAAACTAGCCGCAGGCTGTACTTGAGTACGGCAAGGCGACGTTGACGTGGTTTGAATTTGATTTTCGAAGAGTATAAAATGGTTTGTTTTGGAAAGACTAGAGCTAAAGGATGACGTGTAGGAAAGTCTGTTTGGTGAGGAGGAGGTTAATTTTATAGCCATTTTCAATAAATGTCATGCCTTGTTTTTTGGATTTTTAGTATTTGCAATCGTTGGTGCAGCGGGGTATTCCATCAATCAAGGGGATTATTTTCAACACCAGTACACATTCATTGTTGTAAAGAGTCTCTTGCTTTTCCTTAGTTTTGGCTATGCGAAATGGTTTGATATGATTTCTTTTGGTAATTTAAGCAAGAAACAACTCTTGCTGTTTATTGGAACCTTTCTTCTTACTGTGCTAGTAAATATAGGTTATCATACCTTTTTCTCAGTTTCTTCTGGTGCAGCAACCCAACACCTTGAGGAAACTAGTAACGGACTTTCGCTTTCCTTTATTGTAAGTGTCACAGTTTTGGCACCTATCCAGGAGGAATTCATTTTCAGAGGAATCATGCAAGGTGCGATTTTTGAAAATTCTTGGCTAGGTCTTGGACTGACTGCCTCTCTCTTCTCTTTCCTGCATGCTCCTTATGATGTTCCCTCGTTTTTCTATTATCTACTTGGAGGCTTGTTGCTGGGATTTGCTTACAAAAAGAGCCAAAACCTATGGGTTTCCACTTTAGTCCACATGTCTTACAACAGTTTACCACTCTTAACTTATTTATAAAGATCATGAAAAGGTAAGCAGACGATGATGCTTGCCTTTTTCTTTTCATAATAATGCCTCAAGCCGATCCAGAGGCTTTTCTTTGAAAATCGGGTATGGACTGGTTGACGAATAGACCAAAAACTAGTAGAATAGTAAGGAAACTTTATACGGAGG
>ERZ773087.1073-NODE-1073-length-18362-cov-4.755012_pt1 | contig 18362 bp, 15 predicted proteins | sample MGYA00511375_ERZ773087 | MGnify/ENA primary metagenome ERZ773087 (study PRJEB29015, sample SAMEA2737995) | human oral metagenome | biome: human oral; feature: human-associated habitat; material: dental | place: China | collected 2063 ...
ATAAAAAGCATAAACATCCACACCAATTGTATAAACAAAACCTTTTAGAACCACGAAACACATGGCTAAAAAGGGTAAAATAACCATTAGAAAGTAGGTTTTTGGGGGTTAAAAGTGGGTAATTGGGCTTCAAAAATCATGAGTTGGCAACCAATCTAGAAAGGCAATATGGTGCAAAATGCAAGTTTTAGACTTAAAAATAGACAAGCCCCTTGGCATGAAAGGGTAAAAATAGTGGCTTTTTACCTACTTTTTAATCAATATTTTCGCTAGAACAGATTGTAAATTAGATTGGTTCAGGCTTTGGGATTAGAAGATAAAATTACGATTAAGAAGACAGACTTCTTGGTATATTTTGAGGATAATTCTCATTATGATGCTGTCATTTTGGCTTCTTTGCTCTTTACTTCTGGGGATACAGAAGAGTTAGTTGCTCATCTTGTCAAAAATATAAAATTCAAGAATTGTTTAGTCAGAACTGTGAGAGGAATGAGGCAGCTTCTTTATAAGAAAGTTGATGAGAGGCTACTAGAAAAATATTTGAAACCTGAATTGCTCGTTGATCCTCAAAATCATATTTTGAATTCGATACTTTTATATTCTCATGTATAATTATTATGTCAGAAGTGAAATTTAATGCGCATTTACCTTTGCATGAACAGGAAAAACAAAACAATATTGTAAATAAAATTTCTGAAAATTCAGAGAACACAGGAAGTGAGGTTTTTTTGATTTTATGATTTCTTGGAGCTGGGAAAACGACTTTGCTCAAGGATTTGGCAGGATATTTGGCAAATCAGTGAGAGCAATTTAAAGTCATCGTAAATGATATTGGAAAATATAATATTGATGCTGAGAGATTGAAAGATTTTTCTCCTGTCGCTTTGACAGACTGATGTATTTGTTGTCAGGATTTAAGCTGATTGAAAACAGCTTTGGAGGAACTGAAAGGTAGTAATGAAAAAATTTTGATTGAACCTTCTGGAATCGCTGATGGAAAAGCTATCAAGAGAGTGATTGAGGAGTTAGGCATGCAGGGGAGGGTGATTACCTTGGTGAATGCTCAGTCTTTCCCAACTATGTCGAAGGCTGAAGAACAGATTGCTTCTACACAGATCTCTTTGGCGAATGTTATAGCGCTTACGCATCTTCCTACTGATAAAGAAAAGAATCAAGAGTTAAGATCTCAGTTATCTCAGAAATATCCTCATCAGCCGGTTATTGAGGCACCTTATACAACAAATAGTGAGGATCTTATGAAAGATGATAGTTCGTATGAAGCTATTGTAAATCTTATGAGAAAATATTCTCAGCATAGTCATGCTGAGTGCGATCATGAACACGAACATGAACACAATCATCACCATGAGCATGACCATGACCATGACCATGAGCACCAACATAACCACGATCATGAGCACCAACATAACCACGATCATGAACATGAACACGATCACGAACACAATCATCACCATCATCATGAGCATTCAAAATTTTTTACAAAGAGTATTGCCTTGTCTGAGGAGGCTTCACTCGACCAGTTGAAAGATCTTATTGATCAGCTTGGTGAAGATGCGCTTCGTGTAAAGTGAGTTATTAAATACTGATCTCAGGCTTTTGAATTTGATTATGTGAGAGGTGGTGAGTTAGAAATCTGAAATATGACGACACTTCAGCCTCATCTTAATGTTATTACTCAACATTCTTTATCTCCAGAATTGATAGCTATGATTTCTTCAGGTTCAACTTCTTCTGAAAAACTTTCTTATGTGCCAGAAAAGAAAATTTACTCTCCAATAGAGGTTTCTGCAGCGGTTTCTGTCCTTTTGAATCAATACAAGGACTATATGAATATGTATAATGAAAAACTAGCTTTAGAGGCAGAATATTCCAAAAATCAGGATTCTAAATTGGCTCAAGAGATTCAGCAACTTGATATTGCTCTGGATAAGCTTTGAGATGATATGAAGTTTGATAATCCATTGATTTGGATTGGCTATAAGAGGCTTGCATATGCAAATAATCCTGAAAAAAAGGTAGAAACTATTTGAGAACTCAAGAAGCATTGTGAAAGAAAAACGGATATTTGCCATAAAAGATTAGATTTTTTGAATGAGCGTCTCAAGTCAGACTTTTGAATTGATCTTTTTGATGAAAATCAGGTAAAAGCTGAGCAGTCTTTGGTTGATTTTATTAAGGAAAATGAAGCAATTAAAAAACTGAGTCAAGATGAGCAATTTATGACTCAGTGGCTTCAAAATGAGTATTTTCAGATTGATGGGAAAGTTGCAAAATGGCAGAACTATCAGTCTGTGCACTAATACGCTTCTACAAAGATATTTTTATATCCTCTTGCTCTTAAGTTTGTGAGGAATTCCTTGACCATAAGTGGTACTCAGCAGATATAAAATTCTGTTTCTGCTGGGAAATCAATATGATCGATATTGATTCTTCCATATTCAAATCCCTCAACCTCTTCTCTAGAAATGCTAATGTGTGTTTCAGGAATGTTGAGGTTTTTGATTTCTTCTACATAAAAAAGATCTTTAGCATAGGAAACTGAAAAGAAAAATCGTTTCTGGGATCAGCTTTTATCCTCTTTTGCCATACGATAGCAAGGTGCTAGTCCGCTTCCTGTTGAGAGGAATACCTTGGGATTTGTGGTATCTTTGAGGAGAAAGTGTCCTTTTCCTTCTTCGATTTGGAGTTCTGAGGCTTCTGGGAGCTGTTTTAGAATTTCTGATCCCTTCCCGTTTTCAACGAGCTTGATCAAAAAAGTTAAAATGCTCACTTCTCCCTCGGTTTCTAGATTTGCCACAGAGTAGGCTCTTTTGATTGTTTCCTCATTGGTAGGGTAGTGGATGAATACTCGTGCTCAAGCTTGAAGTTCCATCTTGGAAGTTTGTATTTTTAGTTCTACGATATGATCGTTTAGCATTTTTTTGCTGAGAATTTTTCCGTTTTGCATTTTTTTGTTTGTATAAAATAAACGAGGATAATTGTAATTTTTTTTTGATTTTTTGCAAATGTTGAGCGATGGATTATTATTTTGTAGTTTTTTATATTTGACATTTCTTCATAAATGTGTATAATATATTTTATACGGATTTATATTTTAGTTATTAGAATAATGAATATTAATCATTCTAGGGAATCTAAGAATACAATATCAGAGGTGCAGAATATTCCATTTAGCTCAATCGCTCTTTGACCTTCGGGGGAGAGAAACAGCCCTCAGGTTACAATTGATGAGCTTAAACAGGTCTACCTTGATTCAGTTGAAGCAAATATTCGTGTCATGGGGGTGAGAAATCCTGATTCTATACGTAGAATTTTGTATTATGCTCAGAGTATTGAGAATATTTTTACGATTGGAAGACAATACATTAGTCAGCCTGCTCATAAGGCTGAGTGAAGTTGTGGTATTAAACTTTCTAATTCTGGTAATTTTAAGTTTGATCCGGTGATTTCTTTTGATCCCCAAGCGTTCACAGATAAGCAAAGTCTTCTTGATGTTGTTTATCATGAAACTTCTCATTTGGTGTTTCAGTGTGATTATCTTCTTAATAAAATTCATCAAGCTTCATCTGGTCTTTCAGCGATCGAGATCATTAATAATGCAATTAATCAGTATAATGGAGATGTTAATGCTAGATTTAAAACTGAGTTTTTTGCTCGTGTTGTTTCTGCTGATTATGTTCATAAGAAAGGGGAGAACTGAAGAAGAGTTTGGGAGGCAACGGGAACCTCACCTATTCAATGACAATCTACTGAATATAATGATTCAATCCTTTATGCTAAAGAGTTTACTCATATGAAGATTCAGCTTTATAATCTTTTAGCTAGACAGTATGGAATGGATCCTAATAGGGAAAGAAATAGTCAATTGGTTCCTGCTGCAGATCAGCTCTTTCAATCGTATCTTAGAGATCTTTTGCATATTTTTATGAGGGATGATTGTACCATGGAAAGGATCAAGGATATTATAAATCATGCTTCTAGTATCTTGTCCCGTGTTGTACAGAATCCTTACTGAACCTATGAGAAGTTTTATGCTGATTTTTCAGCTACTATAGGGCATTGAAATAGCTGAACTTTTAGCAGATAAAAGGTAGTATGCCTTTATATTATATGTATATTATTCGTTTCTATTCACTCGTTCCCTTGTATGTTTAATTCAGATTTCTTGAGAAAAATGGAATACAAGAAAAAACTGAATATAAAAAACGTTTGTTTTAGGGATAAAAATCGCTATAGATAATCAGAGTTTTTATTCTTTTGAAATGAGGTGATGGAGTATGTGATTACGGTTGGGCTAGAGATTCATTTGAAACTGGCGACAGCGACCAAGATTTTTTGTCCCTGTAAAAATGAGCAGAATCTGGATGATAATCATCCAAATACAACAGTATGTCCAGTATGTACTGGGCAACCTGGTGCTTTGCCGCAGTTGAGTGAAGAAGTTGTAAAAAAGGGATTGCTTTTAGGGAAAGCGCTCAAATGTGTGGTTCAAAATCCTTCATCATTTGATAGAAAGTCGTACTTTTATCCAGATTTGCCGATGGGATATCAGATTACGCAGTTTTATCGTCCGATCAATGTTAACGGTCAGCTTTCATTTTTTTCTGAGACTTTTGATGAGGAGAGAACGGTAACGATTATTGATGCTCATCTGGAATGTGATACTGCTAAAGTATTGCATTATAATGGTAAAATGTTGCTAGATTTTAATCGTGCAGGAACGCCATTGATAGAAATCGTAACGGGGCCGGATTTTCAGAGCGCTGATGAGGCTGTTGCTTTTGCAAAGGAGATTCAGAGAATCGCAAAATATAATCAGATTTCTGATGCTGATATGGAGAAAGGTCAGATGAGAGTTGATGTAAATGTTTCAATTAGACCTTCACTTGATGCACCATTTGGAACGAGAGTTGAGCTGAAAAATATTAATTCGTTTTCTGCGATCAAAAGGGCGATTGAAACTGAGGTGAAAAGGCAGCTTGCGTGCCGAGAAGCAAATGAGGCAATAAATCAGGAGACTAGAAGACGAGATGATCTGAAAGGAATGTCTTTTACGATGAGGAGCAAGGAAGATGCGCTTGATTATAGATATTTCCCAGAGCCTGATTTGCCAGAGCTTCAGTTAAAAAATGAGCTCTTGGATGAGGTGAATGCTAGTGATATTTTGCTTCCTTATGAAAAAATTAAAGAAATGAAATCTGATTTTGGTTTTCATAAGGAGTTTATCAATGTTTTGATCAATGATAAGGAAGTGTTAGATTTTTTCTATGATTTGGTGAAAATGGGCTTTTGACCAAAGCTTGTAGCAAAGTGGATTGCAGGTCCGATCAGTGCCTATATGACTGCAAATGCAGTTGCGATTTCTGAATTAAAAATTGATAAGGAGCAGTTAATCAGTTTTTTTAAGCTTGCAGAAGAAGGTAAATTGATAGAAAATCAGTTGAAGATTTTGATGGATGAGTTGCTCAATCAGTGAGGTGATTTGCAGGAAATTATCAAGGAGAAAGGATTTGATGCGCCGGCTGTTAGTGAAGATGAGATTATTGAAGTCGCGAAGGGTGTTTTAGATGCAAACCCTCAGATTGTTGAGCAGTATAAAGGTGGAAAGGTTACTGTGATTGGATTTTTTGTTGGGCAGGTGATGAAACAAACGCAATGAAAAGCAAATCCAAAGCAGATTCAGGAGATTATGACAAGATTGTTGTCGGCTTAGTTATTTTGTTTTGTTGCTAGATAGTTGTCAGACTTGAGGAAGTCTGGCAATTTCTGTGTTGAGAGATATTCTTTTCAGATGGTTTTATCTCTGAAGGTTGCAGTTGAGAGAATTTTGATATTTTCTTGTGGGATATTTTGTCAAGATGGGCAGATTTGTACTGCCGTTTCTGAGGTATTTGAGAGAATGAAATAGCTATTGGTATTTGATTTTTCCCCGTTCCATTTTTCCCTGTTCCATTTTTCCCATTCCTCTCATTCTTTTAGTGTGAGGGTGTTATTTTGATCATAGGTAGCAATTGTCTTTTTTAGGCTATTGCTGTCTCATTCGATGGCGATGGTTGAAATTTTTACTTGTCCCATTTGATTTCATCATAATCCTACTTCGGTTGCATAGAATGCTGGTATGATAATCGATTGTCCTCAGCTGAGTGTGATTAGCTTATCATTAGATGTGATTGGATTATCATTAGAGCAGTTATTCAGTGTATCTCAGAGTCAGGTAATCTCGAGATTAAGGTTAAAATCTGGACAAATTCAGTTTTCTTCTTTCCCTCTTTTACAGGTAAAGTTGTTTAGAATATTCTCTTTATCTCCTTTCTCTAGAGTATAGTCAAAGTTTGCTTTTGTAGTGTTGATAAGGAGAAATCATACTTCAGCTCCAGCTTTTGCCAGATATGAGGCCTTTTGGTAGCTGGCGATATCTTCACTATATCTCAAAAAACCTCTCATCATCATACTGATCAAAAGTCCAATCAAGGAGCTTGCAAAGAGGACAAAAAGTGCGAGGAGAATGATATTACCTTTTGGATTAGTCAGTTGGTTTCTCATTTTTTACTGGAGAATAAATACTAGGAGTTGTTCACTGGAGTGAAACAAATGTTTGGAGTGGTAATACGACATTATTGCTTCGTTGGCTCGGTGTGTAGTGTTTGCTTGTGAGTGTAATAAAGAGCCAAAACCCTGGTTTCCCTGCAGGTGGAAGTTTACTTATATCCGTATTTTGGCTTTCGCTAGCATATATATTTTGGAGTTCCTGGTTAGAGATGAAAGGGATGATTTTAAACTGGGCTTGGCTAATGTTGAATTTTTTGCTGTCTAGAAGCGTGATTTTCTCTCAATTTTTTTCAAGTATGAGTTTGCAATTAGAGTTTCTGATGGTTTTGAGAGTTTCTTCTTTTTCTACTGGGAGAAGTTCAATCTCTGAAGATGATCAGTTTTCTTTTTGTTCTCGGAGCTTAGAGGCTTGGAAACAAGCTCCGTCAGTTTTTATGGTTATCCCTTGATTTTTCTCATCTTTGAGGTGGAGTTCAGAGACGATTCCTCCTGATGATTGTAGATCAGAATAGCTATATTCTGGTTTTGAGTAATCGATTGTGTATGTCTGAGCGAGGTTTTCTAAGACTTGGGTCAAAACAAGGGCTTCTTTTGCGATTTCTTTTTCCTGCTGGATACGATAGGAAATTCTAGAGATAGTGGTATAGGTTTGGAGAATAATCCCAGAAAGAAGTCAGAAAAGTCAGACTACAATTAGAATTTCAACGAGAGTAAATGCTTTATTTTTCATAGGAATATGAGGAGTAAAGAAAATGGAAATCAGATTTTTATCTTTCTGAATCTCTAGGTCAGAGGAAGCTTTCTAGGACAACTTCTCCTGTGAAACTTCATCTTTTATAAATCACATGAGAGCTGACTTTTAGAAGCTTTAAGTTTTTAATCGTGAGGGGGGCAAATTCAATTCGTCTAGCATAGCCTTTATTTGGAGTTTCAGTTGTTGCTTTATAGGTATAGGGAGTGATGGTAATGTTTTCTTGAGGTTCAAGTTTTGTGAGTTCAAGAGCAAAAGTTTTGAAATACTGATCAAAAGTGTCTGCTGTGTATTCTCAGATTTCTGTTTTTTCTAGGAGGTAATAGGGATTTTTATTTTTATCGACTGAAAGTCCGATTTTGAAGGTGGTATTTCAGTCTTTTCAGAGAAATTCTTCTTTTCCTCAGTCTGTATTTCGTGTGTAGTAGTCCCGAGGATAACCTTGTTCGAGGTTACTATCTCTATGATGAAATGCGAGATCCATTCCTTCTTTTGCTAAAAGTGTAGCTCTTGTCTGCATATTGATAGTATCAAAGTTTTTGACGCTATTAGCCATGATTGAGAGAATCGCTAGGATTCCAACTCAGAAAATCACGATAACGATCAGAATTTCTATGAGGGTAAAAGCTTTTTTTCTCATCAGAGGAATAGTTGTGTAAAATATAGATTATATATAGGTATTGTAAGCAAAAAATCAAATATATTATTGATTGAATCAGATTTTCTCTTGATTTGTTGGTATGGTTTTGTACCATTTCTTAGTAAGTTAATAGAAAAAATAGGAAAAATCTGAATAAAATAGGAGTTTACTGTTTGTAATAGTTCTTATTTCTAATAACATGTTATATGATGAAGAAAATGCGTTCGCTAGCTGTGCTAGCACTCGTTATAGTAGCGTCCTATTTCGTTGGATGCAACGCTTCAGATGAGCAAAATATTCAAGCTCCATCTAAGCCAATGGCTAGGTATAAGGCTCAGGAAGTGGTAAAGGAAACTTTGCCACTTATTGATGCATTTGTAGATGCTCAGTATAATTATGCTTTGGGCAAAGATTCTGTTCCCCAGTGGGATCAGTATCTCGTCAATCCTGAGCCAAACCTTAAGCAGAGAATAGACCGTGCTGTCTATCTCAGGAAAGGAGGTCCTGAAATGCTTTCTTATTCAGGACATTTTAAAACGACTGAATATAGTAAAATATCATTTAAAAAAGATAGATGGATATTGGATGATGTTGTTCTCTGGTTTGAACTTCTTCAGGGAAACCCGAGTAATCCCAGTAGATCACAAGGCGGGATGAATTATCAGTTTAGTCTCAAAAAAAATGTTCAAGGGGAGTGGAAGATCCTTAGTTGGAGAGATGATGTTGATATCCTTCCTTATCCAATATGGGACTATTGGGGAACAGATGAAAATGCACCCAAAGTTGAGCGAGCATCTTCGGTATCTTCGAGAAATCCCTCTTGGTATGATCGTTATATGATTGTTCAGAGTCCGCTTTGGCACTGGAGTAGCCAACGATTAGGTTTTGGTGTTGAGTGGAAAATGTTTTGATTTCCTTGAAGAAAGCTTTAGAAATCATATACTTATCTTCTGAATATGATTCTTTCTCTTTTATCTCAATCTAAAAAAAAGATGAAAAATCTGATTTTTGTTTTATCTTTAGTCTTTGGGTTTACTTTTTCATTGACTTTTGCGCAATTTTCTGATAGTGAGCAAAGTCCCTATGCGAGTGCAATTGCTCAGTTGGCGAATCGCAATATTGTAAAGGGCTATCCAGATGGGACTTTTAAGCCTCAGCAGGCTATTACCCGTGCTGAGCTACTAAAGATTATTCTCTTGGCAGCGAACGTTGAGCTTTCAACTGGGCAAGAGAGCTGTTTCTCTGATGTGCCAAAGGAGGAGCGATATGCTGATCTCGTATGTTCTGCAAAGGCGATGGGAATTGTAAAGTGATATGATGATTGAACCTTTAAGCCAAATCAGACAGTTACTTTTGTGGAAGGGCTGAAAATGGCGATTGAGGGATTTAAGGTGCAGACCAGAGATGTGAAATCAGATTTTTGGTATGCGAGGTATTTGGATTTTGTTCATCAGAACTGAATTTTCTCTCAATATGCTTATTATCCAGAGCAGAAGTTGACTCGTGAGATGATGGCGCATTTAGCGATCAAGCTTTTGGACGGAATTTCTGGTAGCTGGAGTTATACTAGAAATGTGGAATCTCTTGGCTGTGGAAAATCTCAGCCCTCAACGCCTCCTTCTGCTGTTATGGTTAATGGAGTAGAGAGGCATTTTATCACTAGTGTGGGGAGAAGTTATTCCTCATCAAAACCCGCAAAGCTCGTATTTGCTTTTCATGGTCGCACGAGTGATAATGCGAGTCTTGGGTATTATGGGATAGAGGGGGCCTCTGATGGAAATGTAATTACGGTCTATCCTGCAGGTTTACCAGAAGAAGGACCTCAGAGAAATCGAAGAGATCCGTGAGATAAAGTTTCAAATCTTAGGGATTATCAGCTTTTTGATGAGGTAAAAAAACTGATTTCAGAACAGTATTGTATTGATCCAGGAGAAGTATATGTGGTTGGACATTCATTGGGAGGTTGGTTTACGAGTATGCTTGGATGTGCTAGGGCTGAGAGTATTCGCTGAGTTGGGATTGTGGCCGGAAGTCCAATGCGTTTTCCTACCTGTTTAGCTCCAACTCCTGCGATTATTTTTCATAATCCTAGTGATAATCTTGCCTCTTTTGCCTGAGGAGAGCAAATTCGTAATCAATATCTTAAGCAAAATCAGTGTTGAGCTGATACGATAGTCTATGAGAATAATTATGGGATGGAGTGTGTAAAGTATACAAGCTGTCTTCCAACTTCTCCTGTAGTGTTTTGCAAATATTCTGAGGGAAATCATATGTGGCCAAGTTGAGCAGAACAGTTGATGCGAAAATTTTGGAGTGAACAGTAAGATGATATCATGTGTATAAGGGAGAAAAAATCTGATTTTTCTCTCTTTTCTCTTGAAATGAAGGGGAATTCGGCTATAGTTTTGCTCACATTTTACTCATGTAGAAAAGAGAATGAACCATACAGGATGGCAGTTGAAAATTGCTGATATGCTCCAGACTAATGTTACTGATGAAATAGTAATTGAAAATCAGGATTTGGATATGATAGCAGGGCTTTCAGAAGCGGGAATCTCAGCCAAAATCAGACTTCAATCTTTGTGAAAAGATGCTATTTTTGCTGTGATTGAGGAGCTTGAGTGTGAGATTACTGAGAGCTGTGATACTTGTGGAAGGGAATATCAGAGAGCTGTGAATGTTCAGGATTATAGCGCAAAATATGTCTTATCTGTTGATGAAGATGAGCCTGAGGAAGAGGTGCTTTTGATTGATCAGAGAAATGGAATTATTGATCTTTGAGAGTTGGTGTATCATGCGATTAAAATGCAGGAGCCTTTTGTAAAGCGTTGTCCTGATTGTGAAAATAAGGAAATCTCTGATGATGATCAAGATTTGGAAGAATGGGAATAAAAATCTGATTTTTCTTTTTTAGTATCAAAAAATCCCTTATATAAGGGATTTTTTCTGTTCTAAATTTATTATTGAGTACAGAGTGACATGTTTTTAAGTTCTCTGTAGATTTCAAATTTTTTGATCATTTGGTTATAAGGAGAGAGTCTATCAAATTCTTCGGCTTGAGATGTGAGTGAGTCTTTAAGTTCTAGAAGATTTGAAAGGAGTGCAACCTTACCATCTGAGCTATCAGTACTTGCTCCGATGATTTTCATCTTTTCATTTACCTTATCTAGAGCACCTTGTACTGTGAGGTCTGTAGAACTTCCGCTACCAAAGCATGCTTCCTTGAGTAGTGTTGAGATTTCTGTAGATTCTTCAGTAGAGATTCCTCTTCCATAGATGTTAAAGCTTACATTTCCTAGGTATTCACCATCATCAGCGAGTGAGAATCCTTGTGCCTTTGCTTTATCAAAGGTAAAAGACTGAATAGCGATCAATGGTGGTATTGACGCGTAAAAATCTTTGAGCAGCGTTGCTTTATCTGCTGTTGATTCAACTCAAATAGAGTAGGCTAGGCCTGGAATAGTTCTATATTTGTCTCTAAATCTAAAGTAACATGTAGCTGAAGATTCTTTTTCTCAACAGACGATACTTTGTTTGATAACCTTGTCTACGAGTGCGTTATCTATGAGGAGATTTACTTCATCAGATTTGCTTTCTAGAAAGTTGTAGAGATAATGTGCAATAATCTGATTTTTGAATGTTTTTTCATCCATAGCATCGCTTTTTTTTGCACCATAGGTTTGAATCAGATTTTTGATTTCTTCTGCTTTTTCTTCTCTAATAGTGTCAAAGAGATGGTAGGTGAAATCATTTAAAAGTCAGATATTGTTGATGTTTGATGTGAGTGAGAGTTTGTCTACCAGTAGGAGAAAGGCTCTTTTTGAGTTTGATTTGAATGAGATGGAGATTGGGATATTAAAAAATCAGTTTCCCCCTTCTTTGATCTCTCAGATTTGCATATTTACGACTTCATTTGTTCCAATGTCCTTACCACTTTCTCTGATGATGCTACTCCACTGAGAAAGGAGAGAGATATCTTGGTATGGATTTTTTTGGAGATATTTTTTACCAAGAATACTTAGGTCAATTTGTTGAGTATATGGATCCTTCCAAATATTGAGTGATGGAAGGAGAAAATTTCTCAAAAAATCTGAATATACGCTTTTTTTGAAGTTGAGTTCAGCTTCAACTCTTTCTTTTGTAGTTTTTGTAGTAGTGTAGAGCTCCAGCATCTCATTGAAGTTAGTTGGAAGTTCGTCTTTAAGATCAGCCATAAGCTCATCGTTTTTGAAGGTATTGAGTTGATAGTTTTTGAGTTGTTCGAGCTGAGTGAGTCTTTGATTGAGCGAATGGTTTCTATAAAATACTAATCCGATAAAGATTAGTGTAGTCAGCAAAAGTACTGCGAAGATTCCAAGCATAATAAGGTAGCTTTCTTTCTTCACTCAAAAGGCGAGTATTTCTCAGTTTTTTCACTTTTTTTTACCGCTTAGATTGAGCCAGAGATTTTTTGCCCACTCGATTATAGCTTTCATGTCAAATGCTCATTTTGTGCTTCCAATATTGAATTCCATTGTAAATATGTAGATATAAAGCTGATTTTTGTTTTAGATTATTGTTGATTTTCTAGAGTAGCATTGTCTCCTGATTCTGTTTCAGGATCTGTTAGGAATCCTCAAATTTTATTTTTATTTGTTTCCTCATAGTTTGCTTGTTCTGATAGAGGCGTATTATTCGTTGGTAATTGACTTTCTGTTTCTTGCGTAGGCATAAGGTTTGATTGATACTTATCTACGTAGTCAAAGATTTCTCTTTCAGTATTTTTTTGGATTGGAAGAGTGAATGTTTTGACTGAATTGTTTACCATATATTTTGAGCCTCAGATTGTGATAGGTTTTGAGGTTACTCTGATATCCTTTGCATCAATCGCTTTTCCGACGATGAAGGTACTTTGCTTGAGGAGTTGGATGAGCTCTGAAACGATGAAGATGTGCGGACTCTTGATACCTTGTTTGAGGAGTACGTATTCATCTTCTTTTAAGGTATTTACCTCAACAGTAAATGCGATGCTGTTACTCTTTCCATCAAAGCTATTGAAGGTGATTGAGAAGCTTGGTACATTGCTGTATTCTAGTTTTTTATCAATATGCTCCATGAGTTTCTTGAAAAAGCTAGTATTAAACGGCTTTTCTCCAGTTGATTTTTCTCTGAGTTGATAATACTTATCAAAGTCTCAGATAATGTTACATTGCACTGGTTCGTATGGGTTATTATAACAATAGTTCAGATAATTCTGAATATCGTTTTCACCTCTTTCAATAAGTTCATTCAGTATTTTTTTGATTTCTGATTGTTGGTATCCAAAGTCACTCACCATTGATGAGAGGAAGGTATCCATTAGAGAGAAAACCTTGATTGCACTTGAGAATTTTACTACTTCAAGTGAGAGGAGACTTCTTTGGATTGATCCGACAGCATTATCTTGCTTGAGGATTCATACGAGTTCCTCTGGGAAGAATCAGTCTTTATTAAGAGCATTCGTATCTTGCTGGATCTTTCATTTGAGATCAAGGATGCTCGTTCCAATCTTGTTTGCAACAGATTGAAGGATATCCCTTTTCTGGATATAATTCAGAGAGAGGTCTTTGATGATTTTTGTGATTTTTTCTTTTACTCATTCATCAACATTTAGATTTTCGTATTTTTGGAGGTCAAAAAGTCCAAGTGTTTGTCAGTATTCATCATAGTTTTTCGATGTTTTTTCTGTGATGGTTGAAAGATGGGAAATATCTGCTTGAGATTTTTCTCCTAAATACTTCCAAAATGCGAATGAAGCAAATCCTAAGATCCCTAATATAATTGATCCTACGAGCAAAAGCAAAAACTTTTGATTGTAAGAAACAATTTTTGTCGGGTGAACTCCATGGGCTCCAAGTCCTGCGATATTATCATTTAGGAGGTCAAGAGTTGTGCTCACTCCAGCTGCAGCAATGTGCATATTGCTATCATCTTCAGGATCAGCTTTTTGTTCTACTAGTTTCTCTTCACTTTTGAGTTCTGGAACTTTGTCACTAGCAAGTTGGGGTTGAAGAGGTTGCTGAGGCTTAGACTGAGGAGTCGTTGGCTCTGTTGGAATGGCTTCTCAGGCTTGAGCTTGCTTTACTCCTGCATCAGTTGGAACTGAGATCTCTTGCGGTGAATTTTTTGCGGCTTTTTCAAGCTGTGATGCCAGAGATTCCTCTAAAAGTGGATTTGTGCTATCTTCTGCAATTGCCATAAATGATGAGCATTAAGGTATAAAAATGTTCTCTTAAGTATAGTTGATTTTTTTTAAAAGTCAAAAAAGTCAGATTTTTTTTGTTTTAGAAGTTTGCTTTTTTGCTTGAAATTTTCAGTTGCATTTAGTTGTCAAAATTTTATACTTGAGTGCAAAAATGCGGAATTTTTTCGCTGAAATCAGAATTTTATGATCTTAAATATATATAAATAATGCCACTACGAGGAGCAATCGTTTCGGCGGCTATTTCTTTAGCGATTGGAGGAGCTGCTGGTTTTTATGGATATAAAAAATCGCTTACAGAAAAACAGCTTCGCTACAAGAAGAAGATGGAAAGAGTAAAGGAAATTGAAGAGGAAATGCTTGATGAAGCAAAGAAGAAGGCTGAAGTTATCCTTGAACAAGCTGAGGTTAAGGCTCAGAAGATTGAGGATCAGAGGCTTGCTAAGATGGAAGAGATTCAAAATAGGCTCTTATTGAGAGAAGAAAAGATGGATCAAAAGCTTGAAAAACTTGAGGAAGAAAAAATGAAAATTGTGGAGAAACAAAGAGAAGCTGATCAGTTGATTGACCAGCAAAAGATGAAACTTTCTGAAATTGCTGGAATTAAGCCAGAGGAGGCTAAACAGCAGATTATGGAAAGGATTGAGGCTGAGCATCAGGAAGAGTTGATTAGATATATTGAGAAGTTTAAGACAATTAAAGCTGAGGAAGCTAGTAAAGAAGCGGCGATTATTATTTCTCAGGCTTTGCCTAAGGTAGCTGCTGATACCGTGAGTGAATTTACCTCAAAGATGATTGACTTGCCAAGTGAGGAATTTAAGGGGAAGTTAATTGGAAGAGAGGGAAGAAATATTTCGCTCTTTGAAAAATTGACAGGAGTTGAATTACTAATTGATGATACGCCTCTTTCAGTCAGAATTTCATCTTTTGACTGTGAAAAGAGATTCGTTGCTGCAAAAACTCTTGAACTTTTGATCAAAGATGGAAGAATTAATCCTTTTTATATTGAGAAGGTTTTTAATCAGGTGACTGCTGACCTGCAGACTACTTTGATGGAAAAAGGAAAGGAAGCATTGACTGTTTTGAATATACCTATGATGAAACCTGAGGTAGTAAGGGCTATTGGTCAGTTTTTCCTAAGATATAGTTATGGACAAAATTTGTGGATTCACTCTCTAGAGGTGGCAAAAACTTCAGAGATGATTGCTATTGAACTTGGTCTAGATCCTGCTTTGGCGAAAAAAGCTGGTTTGCTTCATGATGTTGGAAAAGTATTGGCTGGAGCTGGAGAATCACATACGAAAGTTTGAGCAGATATGTTGCGTAAATGGTGAATGGATCCAGTAATTGTCAATGCCGCAGAATCTCATCACTATGATGTAGAGATGACGCATCCGATCTCATGGATTGTGGCTGCTGCAGATGCGATGTCAGCTTCTAGACCTGGAGCTAGATTTGATACTAAGGAGTTCTTTATTGAAAAGATGGGAGAGCTTGAGAAGTTGATTCGTGAGGTTGAAGGTGTTGAGAAAGTGCATATTATGCAGGCGGGAAGAGAAATTATGGTCTTTGTAAACCCAAAGATGATCTCAGATTTGCAGGTTGAGGGATTGCTCCAAACTGTTGGAAAGAAGATTGAGGAGCAGCTTGACTATCCAGGAATTATTAGACTTACAGCGTTAAGAGAAACAAAACTCATACAATATCTAAGATAAGTTGTTTATATCTTTTTTGATTTATATGTATCCATTTATAGAGGTATTTGGGACAAAGATGTATATGACAGGTGTGGGAATCGTTCTCTCCTGTATTGTCTTTCTGGTGACAACCTATTATCTTTGTAAAAAATACAATCAGGACTTTATTAAGCTTTTCAACTGGTTGCCGTGGCTTATTATCCCAGCTTATGTTCTCGGGCTTTATGTGTCTGCGGTACTAGATGGAGGCTCACTTATCCCTTCTTCACTAAAGTTTTTGAGTCCGTATGGATATCGCTTTAGTATGATAGGAGTGCTGGTTTCTATAGCGTTTTCTATGGTTTTATTTTTGAAGAACTTTAGGAGGAGTGAGACGAAAAAAGTCTGGATTGATATTTTTTTCTTTGGATTTGTAAATGCTTTGACAGTTTTAGGGATTTTCCTTTTGCTGTGAGATAATTTTATAGGAAAGGAGTATTCAGGTTTTTTGCATGTGACTGCACTGAGACCTGAGAGTGCACTTGTAAAATTTGAAGGAGTGTATCCTATTGGGCTTTTTCTCTCAGTTTGAGCTGTAATTGTAAATGTAATTGTAAGTATATGGAAATTTGTGACTAAGAAGGTTGGATATTGAATTGTTGGCTTTATTCTGCTTTTTCTTCTCTTTTTAGGGCTTTTGCCATTTTGGAACTATCCTGCACATGGAGTTGTGGCCATGGGGAAGTTTACATTTGATATTAACTATTTTGTGTTGCTATCTTTGATTCTGTATTTTGGGCTTATTCGAAGAAAACTGAGAAAACCGTATTAAGATTTTATTTGGGTCTGATGTGAACTGTAGCTGATGAAGTTCTATTTTGCCAAGACTGAGAGCTTATATAAAATATTCAAAACTCTTGAAAGAATCCCACCTCAAAAGGCTGCTGAGATCTTTATTGATCCCGAGCACTCTTTTTTTGAAAATCAGCGATGGGGAAAGGAAGCTTTGAATATTATCAAGAATAGAAATCTGAATATTACTTTTTTGGCAGAGAAACCTTCGAGTAGAACTTATTTTCAGCAGATCGGAGCACAGGTTCAGTATAAGGAAGAAAGACTTATTCTGAAGGTGCTAAAAACAATTTCTCTTTTTTTGTTTGATATCAAAAAGTTTCACCTTCATACCTACAATAAACAAAAGTATCTGTTCTATATGGTATTTTTCTTTGAGATCTTAGCGGGGCTTGGTATTGTCTGGCTTTTGTTTTTGTTGATCTTACCGAGTGCCAGTATTACCTTAAAAGTTTCTCAGCAGACTGAAAATATTATTTATAACTTTCGTTATTATCCTGCCAGTGATCAACAGTATTTAGGGGCTATCAAGCAGCTGAGTATTCCTTATTATACCGGGAAGGTGGACTATGAGTATACGCTGTCTATTAGTACGGAAAATATCAAGCATATTATTAACCCTTCTGCTGGTAATGTAAAAATCTACAATAAAACGCCGAATGAACTCAAACTTGTATCCAATACCAGATTTGTAACTGCTGATGGGTTAACATTTCTTACAAGAGAGCCTATTGTTATCCCTCCAGCAATTAACGGTAGTACCTCAGAACTGAAAGTGAAGCTTTATGCAGCTGAATACGATGAGTCTGAAAATATTATTTGAGTAAGAGGAAATATTCCAGCTAAGACACAGTTAACAATTAGGAATGTCAAAGATAGTTATTATCTCAAGCAGATTTGGGCCGAAGCAATAGAAAATTTTACTGGGGGAGCTATGAAATCTCTTGGTATGGTTTCAGAAAAGGATCGTGAGCTTTTGGCAAAAAAGATTAAAGATGCAGTTTATAAAGATAAGCTTAATATCGTAACGAGGGAGTTTTCTCAGAAAAACGCAATGGTGCTGCTTTTTGATCCGTTGGTCAAAACAAAGTTTAATGCACTTTCAATAGATTGAAATATTTGAGATAAGACAACCTCTCTTAGAGGAATGGCTCAGGTTTCTTTTGATTTTTTGTATCTCAAATGGGATGATGTAGTTAGTGCGTTTAGCACTTATGTTAAGCAGAGGCAATCGGATAGTATTCAGCTTATTAGTCTAGATCCCAATACTTTTTGATTTGTTGGAGATCTTGGTCGAGTAATTCAAAATAAGGTTTTTATGCTACCGACTAAAATTACTATTTTGCAAGGATATGATTTCTCCAGAGATACGAAGGGAATTCTTGGTCAGATTAAGACCAATATTGTTGGGAAGAGTATTGAGGAAACAAGAAAAGAAATTCTGACATATCCAGAGGTTTCTAGTGTGAAGATTGATCTTTGACTTTTGTGAGGTCAGACTTTGCCTGATATTCGTTCTAGAATCAAACTGAATGTTGAACTTTAAAATGAATAAGAGAAAAACTCCTGTAAAAAACAGGAGTTTTTTTAAGAGAAAATTTCCCTCTTCTCTGATAGCTTTGTTATCAGTAGCATTACCAATGTCCACAAAAC
>ERZ773087.1074-NODE-1074-length-18349-cov-68.463923_pt1 | contig 18349 bp, 17 predicted proteins | sample MGYA00511375_ERZ773087 | MGnify/ENA primary metagenome ERZ773087 (study PRJEB29015, sample SAMEA2737995) | human oral metagenome | biome: human oral; feature: human-associated habitat; material: dental | place: China | collected 2063 ...
GCGCGCACCGTTCGGGACGGTGAGGTCGCTGGTTCAAATCCAGTCACCCCGACCACGGGAATTATTTGAAGCGTACGTTCAATCAATTAGAACCTCTGGCAGATAGCAAACTAAAGGAGGTTATATGCGGCGACGAGTTAATGTACGCGGAATTATTATCAACGATCAGGGCGAGATTTTTTGCCAACAATTGACCGCCAACAATGGCAAAGGGCGTAATTTTTGGTGTACGCCGGGCGGCGGCTTGAAAATGGGCGAAAGCTTGCTGGACGGTCTACATAGAGAGATGATTGAAGAAACGGGTGTTGAACCAGAGATCGGAAAGTTGTTATTCATACAACAATTCGCCAAATCAGGCGAACAATCAGCACACGGCCCGAATGAGCAATTGGAATTTTTCTTTCTCATCACCAACTGGCAAGATTACCGGCACATCGACCTGGAACAAACATCGCACGGTGTCAAAGAAGTGGCGAGATGCAGCTTTGTTGATCCAAAAACCACGCGAATTTTACCGAGTTATCTGACAGAAATTGATCTGGACTGGCTGATTAACAAATCAGCTGATGTCCAGATCATCAGCGAGCTATAACTACTCCGATCCGTCCTTGCTATCCTCAGGCTTATCTGACTGTTGTTCGGCGACAAGTTCTGCACGAACTTCCTGCTCGATCTCCTGGCGCAGTCGTTGACGCTCCTCGTCAGACACCGCCTGTGCCTTTTGTTTGTAAGCCTGCGCCCGCATCAACACAGGCGTCACCACCAACCCAAACACCGTTAAAATGCCAAAGATGGTCAATAATTGCCAGTTAGCGGTTAAAACATCACCGCCGTGTTTTTGCCACAAAATACTCAAGCCCACCAAGCTCAGCAAACTCGCGCTACTAATGGTCAGCGTCACCAGTCCTGAAATGATTGAATCGTTACGTTTGAAGGAAAGAAACTTGGCAGTCAATGCAGTCAGCGATGTGATGATAAACGCGGTAATTGTCAGCTTGAGCAATGTTTCTTTGAGCCGACCGCAAAGCATATAATCATACCCTTCAGCAAACTTGTAGCTGGCGCTCGTATTACAAATACCTAAAGAAGGTAATAATTCCCACACCAATATCAACGCGCCCAACAACCACAAAGCATTGACAATTAACGATACGACCGACAGTGTTTTGATCAAACGCTGGTCATCCTCCAGGCGGGCAACCCCCCCATGGCAAACAGTGAGGCGACGGCGGTAAACAAGGTAGTTGTCAAGATACGCCAGTCCACTGGCCCAGACAAAGTAGCCATGATTCCCATGAGAGCACAAACCGAGAAAAGGCTGATTGATATATATAACAAAAATTGACGTATTTGTGATAACTGATTCGTTTGTTTCATGTTGCTACTATACCATAGTACTTATGCTAGCGCATGGCCCGAATCATTTGCCTCAGCTGCTCGACCGCCCGAGCACGGCGCTCACGTGTCCAGTACGTATCAGCTGTGACCTTCTCACCATCAGTGGTGGTCTCTTGGAGGAAATGACCGACAATATGGCCGTCTTTCAGCGCCGTCACATCAGGAACATAGACTCGTGGTTGTCCGTTCTCATCGGTGCGAAGATATGGCTTCAACTTTTCAACTAATTTTTTGTAGGTATCATCATTGGTTTCACGGGCATGGCGAATGTCGAGATAGTAAATCTTATCCAGCCCTTCGGCTTTGGCGGCTTCATCGACAATTGGCGCTAGCTGCTGACACCACGGACATTGCTGAAAGCCAAGGAAAACCAAGCCGCTGCCTGATTCAAATTTCTCCAAAACCTCACCAGCCGAAGCAAAGACAAAACGATTGTCATCAGCCACCCGGGAGTAAGCGGCCTTGAAACGGGCGGCGTCTGATGGTTGTGGTGACGGAGGTGTCTGTGGGCGCGACCAGATATACCAGCCGCATATGGCGGCGACAATAATACCAATAAAACCGATGGTCAAACACAGCCATATGTTATGGTTTTTAGTGACTGTACCATGTTTCATCTGGACCTCCTGTTATTTCCCTTTGACACCGAAAAACTTTCGTGCTCGTTCAGTCACTGGATGATCCATCACCTGCTCCGGCGGACCGTTTTCGATGATCTCGCCCTTGTCCAGGAAAATCATCCGCGTAGCCACTTCGCGCGCAAACTTCATCTCGTGCGTGACGATGACCATGGTCATGCCTTTGGCGGCGACCTCACGGATCACGTCTAACACTTCGCCGATCATCTCTGGATCAAGCGCCGAAGTTGGCTCGTCAAACAACATGATGTCTGGCTCCATAGCCAGGGCTCTCGCGATAGCCACGCGCTGCTTTTGCCCGCCTGAGAGCTGCGAAGGAAAGGCGTTGGCTTTGTCCGCCAGCCCCACGTCCGCGAGCAATTTCTTTGCCAGGCGCGTCGCCGCCCGATCAGACAGCTTGCGTAATTTCCGCGGTGCCAGTTTGATATTGTCCAGCACGCTCAAGTTCGGGAACAAATTAAACGACTGAAACACCATGCCAACTTTTTGGCGCAAAGCGTTCAGATTGACTTTCGGCGCTGTTGTTTCCACGCCGTCGATAACAATGCGCCCGCCGGTCGGCGTCTCCAGTAAATTCAAGCAGCGCAAAAAGGTTGATTTGCCTGAACCACTCGAACCAACAACCACCACCACTTCGCCTTCGTGAATGTCAACATCAATGTCCCTGAGCACGCGGTTGCTACCAAACTGTTTTTTGAGGTTGGTGACCGTGATAATTGCTGGGCGCTCAGCGGTTGGTTGTGCCACTTCCTTCACTTTATTCACTGCCATCTTTCAATCTCCTCTCCACTCGCGTCATCACGCGGGTAAATATCGCGGTCAACGCCAAGTACATCACCGCTGCAGCAAATAATGACTGAAATGCCGTGGCCGTTTGAAACCGAATATTGTCAGCGCCACGCATGATGTCATTCAGCCCAATCCAACCGACGACTGAGGTTTCTTTTAGGAGGGCGATGAATTCGCTAATCAGCGCCGGCAACGAATTTTTGAGCGCTTGTGGCAAAATCACCAGACGCATAGCCTGCCAGCGGCTGAATCCCAGCGAACGCGCTGCTTCCATTTGCCCCTTGTCAACACTCTCGATACCACCGCGGATAATCTCGCCAATGTACGCACCGCTATTGATACCAAAAGCAATCGCTGCCACAAAAATCTTCGGCATGAATTGATATGAGCCAAAGACGACGTAGTACATAATCAACAGCTGGACTAAGAGCGGCGTACCCCGAATGATGTCGACATACACCTTCCCAAGCCACGCCAGCGGATTCCAGCGGCTCAGCCCTTTGGCCCACGAGTAGCGACCAAGTGACTTAAACGGTCGTACGTCCGAGGTTCGCAACAGGGCGATGATGATACCAATGGCCGTACCAAGAAGCAGCGACAAAACGGTCAAAACCAACGTTACCTCTAGACCGTGCCACAAATACAACCACCGACCATCGCCGAAAATCACTTCCAGGAAATTCACGATTCAAGCTCCTTTTTCTTCATCGATTCAAGCGCTGCGGCACCAAAATGCTTGCGGATGAGATTGTCGTACCGACCGTCTTTTTTCATCTCCGCCAACACTCGGTTAATTTTTTCCAGCAAGTCATGGTTATTGTTTTTGATGGCAATCGCATAATGCTCGCTCGATAACTCACCCGGTAAAATTTCTAGATCCGGAAAACCCGCCGTGTATTGGGCAGCTGGCGCATCATCCAAAATAACCGCCTCGACGCCACCAGCATTGAGCTCGGTCAACACGCTTGGTGCGGTCGGAAATTGCGACACCTTAGCGCCAGTAATTTTCCCGGCCAGCGTGTCTCCCGTCGTGCCCAACTGTACACCAATTTTCTTACCCGTCAGCTGATACCTATTACGAATCGGGCTACCTTTTTTGACAATGATCCGCTGCGAGGCTGAGTAATACGGCTCGGAAAACAGCGCGTTTTTAGCACGCTCTGGCGTCACCGACATACCAGCCACCGCCATGTCAATTTGCCCTGATTCCAGCGCTGGCAGTAATCCGTCAAACGACATGTCTTCAATCCTCAATTCTTTATTCATACTACGGGCAATTTCTTTGGCTAGATCAACATCAAAGCCAACAATTTCATTGCCCTGCTTGTACTCAAACGGTTTAAAGCCAGCATTGGTACCCATCACCAACACGTCATCACTCTTACCAAACCCACCTTCACGCTGCAAAATATCAAACGCCATGAAGCCAATCAACGCCACAAACAGTCCAAGACCGATCCACCAACTAATTCCAAAGCCTTGACGTCGCGTTTTCGTTCCGTTCATGCTTATCAGTATACGCGCTTTGTGCCAAAATGATAAGCCCTAAGCGCATCAACACTCACTGCGTATAGTGGTATAATTAGATAGTATGAGCAAACAATTTCTCAGCCGTGTCTGCAGTTTTCGCACTTTTGTCCGCATCAGCATCGTCCTGATGCTGGCTCTCAGCGCAATATTCATCGTCGCCAGTCAGTACAAAACCGTGCAATTTCGCGACGCCAAAATTGATGAAATTTTGTTCTATTTTAACAACGGCCTGGCGGGCGGACAATCCAGTAGCCTGGTTTCAGCAGTTTGGAGCAATGTGCCATATGCTATTGGACTATTTGTCATCTTACTACTCCCTATACTCCTCAAACTACGCTGGAAGACAATGCCATTTCGACTGCGTCATCAAACCTATTATGCAAGTGGCATTTTTGTTGTCAGCCTAACACTCCTGGCACAAAGCTTCAGTATCCCAGCCTATGTCAGCGCTCTTACTCAATCATCAAAAATCTACGACAAGCACTATGTTGATCCGCGCGGCGTCAAATTAACCTTTCCTAGCACCAAACGTAACTTGATTTACATCTACGTCGAGTCGCTGGAAAACACACCGGCTTCCAAAGCCAACGGCGGTATGAGCGACAAATCAGTCATTCCAGAGCTGGAGAAATTGGCACTGACCAACACTTCATTTTCACACCAATCCTCCGGCCTTGGTGGCGCCCTACCTGCCCATGGTACCACCTGGACAGTCGCCGGCATGACCGCTCAGTCCGCCGGCGTGCCACTCAAAGACGGCGGCGTGTTTGGCGGTCGCGACCGCAACGGCATGGGTGATTTCAATAAATTCTTGCCCGGTGCTTATACCCTCGGGCAAGTGCTCCAAAAAGCTGATTATAATCAATCATTTATCATGGGCTCAGATAAAACTTTTGGTGGGCGCGATAAGTTACTAGAGCAACACGGCAATTACCACATCATCGACTTCACCTACGCTCAGCAGCACGGTTTAATTCCTCAGGACTACAAAGTATGGTGGGGCTACGAAGACAAAAAGCTTTTCCAATTTGCCCACGATGAAGCCACTCGCCTCAGTAAATTAGACAAGCCATTTAACTTGCAAATGCTGACCGTTGACACACACTTTACTGATGGCTGGCTGGACAATGAGGCTTGCAAACAACAATTTGAAGCAAAGTACGACAACGTCCATGCCTGCGCTTCCAAACAAATCGCGTCTTTCGTCGAATGGGCTAAACAACAACCATTTTACGCCAACACCACTATCATCATCAGTGGTGATCACCTCGGTATGCAAACGCCATATTACGAAGAGAAAATCGCCGGCGCTCCCTACCAACGAACCGTCTACAACACCTTCATCAACCCTGCCGTTCAGCCAACTCGCGCCACCAACCGCCAATTTGCCACCTTTGACATGTACCCTTCGACCTTGGCAGCACTGGGTGTGACAGTAGATGGCGACCGCATGGGACTGGGCACCAATTTATTCTCAAATCGCCAGACACTGGTTGAACAATTTGGCGGTATTGACCAACTCAACGCTGAACTCAGCAAACGCTCAACCTACTACGAACGGAAAATCTTAAGCAGTTCGTAAGTGTATCACCTCATTCTGCCTCTTGCCGCAACGTAACAATACGGGGCTCAGCCCACAGAAAAAGGAGGACATATGCCACCAACCATAAACCAAGAAGAAACCACCAAGCCCCTCGAGCAGTTTGGGACGGACATCACGGCACTAGCGCGTGAGGGCAAACTCGACCCGGTCATCGGGCGCGATGAGGAAATTCGCCGCACTATGCAAATCCTCAGCCGACGCACTAAAAATAATCCAGTCCTCATCGGCGAGCCGGGCGTCGGTAAAACCGCCATCGTCGAGGCCCTAGCGCAGCGCATTGTCAAAGGCGACGTACCGGCGTCACTCAAGGACAAGCGACTGATTAGCTTGGAAATTTCCAGTTTACTGGCTGGAGCGAGCTTTCGCGGCCAATTTGAAGAGCGCCTCAAAGCAATTTTGAAAGAAGTTGAAGAAGCCGCTGGCGAAATTATTTTGTTCGTTGATGAAATTCACACCATGGTTGGCGCCGGCAAAACCGAAGGCAGCATGGATGCCGGCAATATGCTCAAACCCGCCCTGGCGCGCGGTAAACTACACATGATCGGTGCAACGACATTAGCCGAGTATCGCCAGCATGTCGAAAAAGACGCAGCCCTGGAGCGGCGCTTTCAGCCAGTTTACGTCGGCGAGCCAAGTTTTGACGACACCGTGGCAATTTTGCGCGGTCTGAAAGAAAAATATGAAGTTCATCACGGTGTTAAAATCTCTGACGATGCCATCGTGGCAGCGGCGCGGCTGTCCACCCGCTATCTACCTGATCGCTTTTTGCCTGACAAGGCCGTTGACCTCCTGGATGAAGCGACCAGCGCCCTGAAGATGCAGCTGGAAAGTGTGCCGATTGCTCTCGATCGGCTGAATAACCGCCGCTTGCAGCTGGAGATTGAAGAAGCCGCGCTGAAAAAAGACAAATCCGACCACGCCAAAGCCCGCACAGCAGAAATCAAGCAGCAAATCACCGACCTTCGGGCTCAGGCCGAGGTGATTGACAATAAATGGCAGCACGAAAAGGACATTCTCCAGACCGTCAACACTGCTACCGAAAAAATGGATAGCCTGCGCTCGCAACTGGAAATCGCCGAACGCGACGCCGATCTCGCCACCGCCAGCCGCATCAAATACGGCGACTTGCCAGAACTGGAGAAAAAGCTGGCTGCCGCTCGCCAGGAACTGGCGGCTATCCCGCCGGCTGACCGCTTGCTGCGCGAAGAAGTCACCCCTGATGACATCGCCAGCGTGGTGGCACGCTGGACGGGCATCCCGGTGGAGCGGCTGATTGAGACCGAATCCAGCAAATTAACTAAATTAGAGGAACATATCAGCGCCCAGGTGATCGGTCAAGACAAAGCCATCGCCGCCGTGGCCAGCGCTATTCGCCGTTCGCGCGCTCGGCTCAGTGATACCAACCGGCCAATTGGCTCCTTCCTCTTCCTTGGCCCCACTGGGGTCGGCAAAACAGAGGTGGCCCGCAGCCTGTGCCGCGAATTATTCGACGACGAACACGCTATGATCCGCATCGATATGAGTGAATATATGGAGCGCCACGCCGTGGCCCGCCTGATTGGCTCGCCGCCAGGCTACGTTGGTTACGACCAAGGCGGCCAACTCACCGAAGCGGTGCGCCGCCGCCCCTACAGCGTGGTACTATTTGACGAAATCGAGAAGGCTCACCCCGACGTCTTCAATGTACTTTTGCAAGTGCTCGACGACGGCCGCCTGACCGATGGCCAGGGGCGAACAGTCGATTTTTCGAACACGGTCATCATCATGACCAGCAATGTCGGCTCACAGGCAATCATGGACTTTTCTGGCGACGATTTATCGACACTAGATAATCAGATGCTTGAGGTGCTACGCCAGCACTTCCGCCCAGAATTCCTCAATCGCATTGATGACATCGTTATCTTCGACCGCATTCGACCAGAGGCCATGCGAGCAATTGTCGACGTTCAGCTGAAACGCGTCGCTCGCCAAGTCAAAGACAGCCGCGACATCACCCTGGAGTTTGACGATAGCGTCCGCGACATGTTGGCCCGCGACGGTTATGACCCGGCCTTTGGCGCCCGTCCGCTGAAGCGCTTGGTACAAAAGCGGGTGCTTGATCCATTAGCGCTAGAGCTCATCGACGGGCGGATTCATGATGGCATGACGGTGACCGTCAGCGTCGCTGATGACCGGGTGACCTTCCACCAATAGTCCCTTCTGTTCCTATTAATCACAGATACCTGTTTCCATGTGGCTTGAGTCATTCAAAGTTGCGCTCATAGCAAGAAAAAGCGCTCCGGCCAGCACCTGGAACGCTTTTCATTAGACCGCCCTGCAGACAAAATTACTCGGTTTGGTTAGCCTCCACCCGCGTCAACTTATCGACCATCGGCAGGATCAAGTAAATACCGATAATGGCCGCCACCAGACCAGCACCAACAACCATAAAGTAGGTTGGTGTTAACACCGGCTTCAACGTCGTCGAGAACATTTTCGTGAACACTGCCCCCGTCCAAACACCGATACCACACGACAGGATTGAAGTGATGACTAGCGGCGCCACCGACTCAATCATTACCAGCCGCTTGAGCTGAGCCAGACGCATGCCGCCCAGCCGCAAGGTGTATAGCGAACGGCGACGTTCCATCAGCCCGCCAATCGTCGAAACGATCAGGCTCGCCACTGCCACAAATAACGTCACACCAATACCAATATAGGCTAAGCTAGCAAATTCGCGAATCGTTGGATTGATATGTGGCTTTTTAGCGTCCGTACCACTCACCACATAGGTCAGATCGTACTGATTGGTGTGCGTCATCACCATGGTGCGTAATTTCTCAATATCATCGTCTGACGTTAGCGCTACCAAATATTCTTTGGTGCCACTCATATCGACTGTATCAGTGATCAGCGATATAGTTTTAACCACCGGCTTATTAAAATTCAGCAAGGCAAATTGGTCAGGTCGAGCGTTAGTTGGGCAGATATGCTCAGTGTACCTCGCCACATCCTGGCAGCGAATTACACTACCATCCTCCCGCGGATACACGGTCGCCACCGACGTGACGTACGATTTCTGCTGCAACTGCTCCGCCATATCACCTGGTAGCGACTGACCGATAATAATCGCCGTCCCCTGTTTTAGCTGAGAAAAACCGTTATCTTTGACGGCTTGAGCGTTTAGCCCTTCAATACCACTAGTTGCTGTCAGGTAAAAGCTACCAGCAAACAACGCCAGCACCACCCCACTCACACCACGGAAAACCGTTCGTGAATGCACTGCCGTACGCTTACCAGCGATCAGCATTGAACCATTATTCGCCCAGCGCGCCGCCAGTAGCGACAGCTTATTCGTCAGCCAGCCACCAGTCAGGACGAGCCCGAACATCACCAGCAGTAGCGCCGCCAGTAGCAATATAGATGGAATAGCCGATTCTTTATGTGCCGTCAACCAATCCAGACCCGGCTTTGACGACAACCAAACAAAGATGGCGATACCAGTTGCTGGTACCAACGGCCGCCACCCGCGTAGTTTCTTTACCTTTTCAACCGAACGTGACACACCCAGTGGCGAAATTTGCGCTCGGCGCATCCGTCGCCAGTTAACAAACGTCGTCAGACCCAATGTCAAGCCAATAATCAAGGCGTATTGCGTGGTAGTCAACGCTAAATCACCAGGATTAAACCGCATCCCGCTCAGCTTGAAAGCTTGCAGCGGCGCTTGTAATAGCCCAAACGCGCCCAGGCCAATCACCACACCGACCACTGATGCTAGCAACGACTCCAAGAGTAATATCCGTGTTACCTGCCGCTTGGACGCGCCGATCAACCGCAAGGCAGCGTAGCGTTTTTCACGCTGTGCCGCACCCAGCTGTGTCGCCACTGACACGAAAATGACGATCGGAAACAGTAGGATGGTTGCACCAATACTAAGTATGATAATAGAGCCAGCATCCAGGCTAACTTCTGATTTTAATCCATTCGCATCCGTCCGGTAAACATTAGCAAAGTAGGGAGTTTGTCCCTGATTTTTCGCCACATCATCACTCGCCGCCACTTCATCAGCGCTGGCACCGCGCACCATCATTAGTGCATCCGGGCTGGTAGTATATTCACTAGGAAGTACGCCTAAGTATTTGGTGTTTTTACCGAAACGTGCCAAGATATTGTCCTCAGGATGCTGGGCAACCGCGTCAGCTAGCGCCTGTGACAGATAGTATTCACCAGGGCCTGGCGTTTTCAGTTTGGCAAACTGCGGCGACTTCGTCGTACCGTACATTGAATAAGTATGGATAAACTGGCCGCGCCATTTTGAGGCATTGCCAAGTCGCATTACACTACTAATTCTCAGCGGCTCGACGCCATCAATCGGTTGCTGAGAAGCCTCATGGTGTGCCGCCAAACTGATGACTGAGCCCCCAGCACGCCCCATAATCCCATTAACACCAGCCGTCAAGCAGCACACGAGCATAATCCCCAGTGCCACCGCTGCTGTCGTCAGCCCCAGACGCGCGAACGACTGACGGCCAGACTTTTGTAGCAACATCCAACTAACGCTCATGAGACAATCCTCGCCTTAGCTTTATCAGTCCTCGGCTGTGCCGGGTTTACCGCTGCCTCAGCACCAGAAATCTGCCCATCACGGACGATGATTTCCCGATCAGCGTAGGCGGCAATCGTCGGCTCATGCGTCACCATGATGACTGTCGTGCCGTGCTCTTTGGCGGTTTTGATGAACAATTCCATGACCTTTTCTGAGTTCAGACTATCTAGTGAACCAGTCGGCTCGTCAGCGAACAACACTTTTGGCTCAATCACCATGGCTCGGGCAATCGCCACGCGCTGCATTTGTCCACCCGACAACTCGCCGAGCATACTGTCGGCTTTATCCCCCAACTCAACATTGTTCAGCCATGTTTTTGCCCGTTGATAGGCCTCTTTACGCTTGACGCCGTTCAGTAGCAGCGGCAATGCCACATTATCCAGCGCCGTTAGTTCCGGCACCAACTGCCCAAACTGAAAAACAAAGCCAAAACTGGTGCGCCGTAGCATACTGCGCTTATCATCATTCAGTTTGTCAATCCGCTGGCCGTCAAACTCAATTTCACCACTATCAACTTTAGTAATCGCCGCCAAGCTATGTAGCAGCGTCGACTTACCAGAACCCGACGGACCCATGATCGCCAGCACCTCGCCCGCCTCGACGTCCAAGCTGACGCCGCGCAGTGCATGCGTTTGCCCGAACGACTTTGTGATATTTTTAGCGCTAATCATTGGTTTGCTCATGTAAAATTTCCTCCTTGAGCCGCGTTAACCGCGAAATAGTTAATTCAATCCAGCGCAAGTCCGCCTCCAAATGATACAGTGCGTGGTCAATTAGCAGCATGTCCGACAAATTGCTATCGCGCCGCTGCGCTGTCAGCTCGCGCATCCGTTGGATATGCGCCTGCCGTTGGTTGTCTAAATACGGTGATGCATCGCCGTCTTTCAGGATAGCCAGCACCGCTTTGATATACATCGTCGCTTGCAGCTGCGGCGACGGCGCTTCTGGTGATTCCAGCCATGCCTGCAAATCTTGCTTGCCCTCATCGGTAATTTCATACCGAACCCGGTCCGGCCCGCCCGATTCACTGGTATCAGTAATTTCTTTGACTTTGTTGTCGCGTTTGAGCCGTGCCAGAGTTGAATATATCTGACCGGTTAAAATTGGCTTGTCCTTGCCAAAATAGCCGTCGTATTTTTTCTTCAACTCATAGCCATAGTTTGACTCTTCCGCTAAAAAACCTAACAGGGTATATTGAACGCTCATACTCTTACTATACACCCTGTGTTTAGTTATTGCAAGAGTTTTATACACTCAGTGTATAGTTTGTATTGGCGACCAACTACCCGCTCTCTTGCTATACGATCTACCCCATCACAGCCACCTCATTCCGTAGCCCGCCACCCAAACGCGAGTAGACTGCACCAGAATGCATACTATTATGCAATTTTGACGTATAATGGATGCATGGTTCAATTTTGCCGAGTGTATAATAAACGGCGCTCTGTCAAGTCGGCCGCGTTGGGGGTTAGTAAAATTCTCAGCTTACCACCCTACTTGCTACTGGCAATTGTCTTATTCGTGCTGTTTGCACTCATTATTTTCTTTGCCATCAACGCCAATTTTTATGGCCCGCTGATGATGTCGCGACTACCAATATTAGACAAAATCTCCCTTCTTGGAACCATGTTCATTGATATATTCAAACAGGGCTTCAGCTCGCTAAACGGCGCGCTACTGCTCATGGTGTCACTCCTCCAAGGACTGTCAATTACCGTCGTCATTTTCACTGCCAAGAAAAATAAGCGTGATGAACAGTCGGTCACTCGACAAGTCGGACTCAGCGGCTTGGCCTCCGTGGCTGCCGCCATCGGTTTGGGCTGCGTTCCTTGCGGCACGTCACTCATCCTGCCGCTCGTTGCCGTGTTCTTCTCAGGCGCCGCCACAGCCACTGCCGCCACTGTCGCCAGCACCCTCGTGCTGATCCTAGCCCTGCTATTAAGCCTCTTTTCACTCTACAAGTCTGGACAAATCGCCTTTATGTATACCGAATTAGCAAAACAGGGGGACATATGAATCGACAAAAAACAGCCGGCATAGCACTCATTTGGGTCATCTTGGGGATTATGATCACGGGAATTGTAGCACTATTTATTTATGGTATTGTCAATCGCCCGCCAAATCGCCACATTGGTGACGGCAAGCCGTGGAACGAAAAGATGTCGCAAGGCTCTACTGAGGCCAAGCACGTATTCGTTGACTATACTGATTATTTCTGCTCATTCTGTGCCGAAGTTGAAGCGGCCACCAACGCTGATTTCTTCAAAAATGAGTATCTCAAATCAGGCAAAGTTCGCTACGAACACCGCGTGGTGACGCTGCTCAAAGAAGTTACCGACAACACAGAAACTGGCGCTCACGCTGCTTTTTGCGCCGCTGACCAAGACAAATATTGGCAATATACACACGACATCGTGCCACGCATCAAACGTGATTATTTTGACAAAGGAATTGGTGTGAAAAACGTTGCCGTACCGCAAAAAATTCCACCACTGCCGTTAGGCTACTTCCTGGCTTCTGCTAAAAATATTGGCATGGATGAGGCAACATTTACTGATTGTATGACCAAAAAACCTCACCAAAAAGAGATTGATGACAGCACCCAAAAAGCCCTTTCGCTTGGCGTGAGCGGTCTACCATACATGGTAGTCAATGACTATGTCGCCAGTGGATTTATGGGCGGCGAAAATGGACTGAAGGCAATTTTGAAAGCTGGTGGAGTGAACTAATGTCTGCCAAAAAAACGCAAACGAAATCTCAAAAATTATCAAAAGAGCGACCGTCAACTCAGCCTCGTCGTGAGCCAAAAACCAGCACAGCGCCCCAAAGCACATCAAAACTAAGCAGTGTCTTATTCGCCATACTACTTTTGTTGGCGGTAGTCGCCATGGCGGCGTTATTTTATCTCCAATCCATACAACCACCCGTCCAGCGCCCAACCGTTCTGGAAGATGAAAAGTACTATTTCACCGATTCACGCTATGCTGGCATCCGCTCCAAGTTCGTAACGCGCGACACCAAACGCGAAAAGGTCTCAATTGAGTATCCAATTACTAGCAATTCCAAAATCAACAAACTCATCGCCCGAGCAATTGACCGTGCTGACAGCGATTTCCGCTACACCTCATCGAGCACTATCACCTTTGAGCGACCAATGACCGAAACCATCAGCTATCAAGTGACGCACAATAATACAGTAGCTCTGTCGATTATCGTCAATATCAAACAAGACATGCACGGCGCACATCCAGTGTCATTGACGCTATTTTGGACCTTTGATAAAGATTCTGGCGAGGTGATTGGCCTAGATAATTTGACTGAGAAATCAGAGGAAGCCACCAAGGCAATCGTGACAGCCGCCCAACGAGACGTCGCACAAACCATCAAACAACGCCAGCAGCCAGAAGCAAATCTTGAGGAAATGATCACCAAAGAAACATTGGCAAACTTTACCATCGCTGACGATGGCAATACCTTGGTCTGGCCAATTGGACAAGCCTCCCTGTTGCCGTCAGCCTATGGCGAATTAACCATCAAAGTACCAACCGCTACCGTTGCCAAATACCTGCAAAATCCAACGGCTCAAAAACTAGGCAATTTCCCTAAACCACCCGAACCAAAGCCAGAACCAAAGCCAGCACCCGCTGCACCAGCACCCACGCCAACCACTGGCAATAGAGTGATCGCTTTGACGTTTGATGACGGGCCGGGACCATACACTGCACACCTACTAGACATCTTGGATCAGTACGGTGCCAAAGCGACGTTCTTCTTGATTGGTAGCAAAGTTTCCGGGCAGGCTAGCGTCGTACGCAGCATCCAGGCGCGCGGCCACCAGCTGGGCAATCATTCATGGTCACACCCTGAACTACCTAAACTATCAGTTAACCAAATTGCTGGCGAAATCGACCGCACCAACGAAGCCATTAGACAAGCCACTGGCGTCAAGCCAACCATTCTGCGACCACCGTATGGTGCAGTCAACGGTGTGGTTTTGGAACAACTTCGGGCGCGTGGCATGTCGTCAATCTTATGGTCGGTCGACACCCGCGACTGGGCTGATCGTAATAGCCAAATCGTCTGTTCACGTGCCGTCGCTGGCGCTCGTCCTGGAGCCGTCATCTTGATGCATGACATTCACCAAACTTCCGTCAATGCCGTGCCGTGCATCCTCAGCTCACTGAAGCAGCAGGGATATTCATTTGTGACGATACAGCGGTTACATTAGTCCACCTGATCAATCTCAAATATCTTGTATTTCGAAGAAGCGCCGCGCAATAATTTTACCTTTGAGGGCGCCACGCCGAGATGCTTTGCTAGTAGTTTCGCCGCCGCTAGATTCGCCCGACCTTCAATGGCTGGCGCCTTGGTGTAGATCGTCAACGAACCGTCGTCATTCGTGATGACTTCTTCGCGGTGGCGGGAATTAGGTCTGAGGAGGACGGAGACTTTCATAGTTCAATAATTATTACCCTCAAAATGACATCGCCTCCAACTCCCGCGGTAAAATCTCCTGCACTTCTACCGAACCTGCCACCAAGTGGTAACCGTGCAACCTTGACGGCAAATTACGCTCGACCGAACGCCAATTGACTGGGTGATTTTCATCAAAATAATCAAGCAATTCCGCATTCAAAAAATGGTCGCGCGGCAGATCCACTGAGCCATCTTGATTGACGACCGGCGCTATCGATAAACCCGACGTCATGCCATCCTCATTTTTGGCATATGCTGCTGTCACCAGATGAACCAGCGGCTCAAATTTCAGCACCGACTGGTCGCTCGCTTCCACCTGCGCCTGGCCGCGCCGCGCTAACTGCTTATTAATTTCTGTTGTTAATTCCTCAACACTTGGCTTGCCATCAGCCGCCCGGCAATAGTCGCAACCATCTGTCGCCTCGACATATTCCAACAGCAAATCCATATCGACGTCAGTGTCTTTAACACCATGCTGCGACAATTGCTCCACCATTTCATGCAGCGCGCCTAGCAAACTATAATCATTAGCATTTCTGGCAGCATCACCGATGCGGATGATGGCGCGAGCGATGGTAATAGGATTTTTAGACTTACTCATACACCTATTGTACTCTGGTCTATCATAATTTATATATCAATCCAACAAACTCGCTCCGCCGCCAGTGTCATACGTCGCGCGTTTATAGCTCCATTCATTACCGTAACGCTTAGCTTGCTCTAGCACCATGTCAGTTACCAACGCCTGCTGGTCTGGCGAGTAGCCATATTTTGCCAACGTCTTTTTGACGTTAACTTTCAACAGTATTAACTCCTATTTTATAAATTGTTAGAGACCCTAACAACAAAGCAAAACAAAAATGCATACGCACCAACAAATGCTATATAGAGCAGCCATGGGCCATGTTTAAAAATTGCACTCCATAGTCTAGCTTTCTTTTGGTTGCTTGCTATTTCAGCGGCTATCCTATTGGTTGCTTTCTCTAATTCTGCATGGACATTTGAGATATCTTTTCTTGTATTAGCTTCAGAACTATGATTACACAGAACATCCTTTTCAATTATACGCATGTCGCGTAGGCTATCCAATCTTAGCTGATTAGCTTGATAATAACCATAGAGCCTCGTAGCTTGACGCAAAAACAACGATATAGCAATACAGACAACAAAAAGCATCATTGCAAAAATAAAACTACAATCAATATGTGCCTGGCCATTCTTTAATCCAATAAGAACACCAAGGAAAGTGAACATCACTGAAGCCGTACCACCAGAGTATCTTGCAATCTGATCGAATATATCTATTCTTCCTTCTCGTATATCTTGACTTGATTTATTGAGCATATTCGTGCTATCAATATCCTGTTTTTGAGCTTCTTGTCGTTGCTGATCTTGCTCAGGAGTTAGCTGTATATTAGTATCAGTCATTTCTTAACCTCGTTACTGTGTTTCTCCAATCTCTCACTGGCACCACATATGGTACATCAATTTCTGCAAAATGCTGGCGGGCAGTAGTAATTTTACCCCGTTCATTAGTACTCAAGTGATTATCATGAATATCGTCAGAGCCCTTGGTCTCCGCCACAAAGTAAATCCGCCTATCGCCATCAAATGCCACCGCCCAATCTGGATTATACTTGCCAACCGGTGTATCAATCTTAAACCAACCCGGTAGCTTAATATAAAACTTAACGTCAGCATTATCCTCCAGTGACCGCATGAATTCACGCTCAACTTCTGAATCAACCGCCACGTAATCGTAGATGGTTTTTGCCTGGTCGGTCACCGCAATCGCCCCGCTCTTCATCGCCGCATCATACAGGTATGTCTGTAGTTCATCATTCTCAAACAGCGTCATGTCATAATACTCGCCTGTCCTGTGATATTTAACACCGTCAACCGCCAAACGCTGCTTCACCCGATTAATCGCCCGAACTGTCTCGTCAATCACCTGCTGTGGATTGATAGCCACCTGCTCAAACATTCTCGCCTGATCAAGCACATCAAATATCACCCGGCGAGTCATTTGTGTCTGACGCTGAATATTCGCTAATAAATTCGGTATCTTTACCTCAGTTTGGCGTGCCGCATACGTGTTAAAACCAGTCTCGCGCACCATAAAACCGCTGTCATTATTCATATAATCAATCAGTGTCTTAGCATCAGCGATATGTGGTTTGCTAATAGTGACTTGCGCTAATTCACTGGCCGCCTCCGTCACCAACTTCTCTGTATCAATTGCCACCCGATAAGTCGTCTTATGCTTAATCTTATCCCACAACTCCTTGAAAGTGGGGTCAAGCGCCCGTGATTTCTGAAATCTGACGACTCGCCGATTATCACGATTCTTGATCCGTCCACCGAAGTGGATACCAGTCTCTTCCTCAATTTCCGTCTGGAGCTTGCGGCTAAAATCTGCATAACTCTCATTAGCAATCACTGTCAGTATATTGACATTATCGTCATACACTCGCTGCCCGTCAACATTCACCGGCAAGCGCAGACCTCGTCCGATTTCTTGGCGCTTTTTCATTTGGCTTGACGTTTCGTTAAGTGTACAAATTTGAAACACATTAGGATTATCCCAGCCCTCACGTAGTGCCGAGTGGCTAAAGATAAACCGCAGCGGCTCATTTATATCCAGCAGTCTTTCTTTATCCTTCATGATTAAGGTATACGCCGTATCGTCATCCTTAGTACGGCCACCTTCACCCTTGGTATCACGAGAGTCCTTCCACTGACCATTCTTGTCCGCCGCAAAGTAGCCATTGTGCACCTCACTCGCCGATAAATTGTCCATCACGCCGGCATATTTTGGTTTAGACGCCACCTTAGTGTAGGCCTCCTCAAACCATTCGGCGAATTTACCCTTCTTGGCACCATTCGCCGTATATTCACGATAATTTGCTACTTTATCAATGAAAAATAGACTTAGCACTTTGACGCTACTCCCCAGTCGGCGCTGTTTATCAAAATGATCATCAATCGTCAGTTCAATCTGTCGCTTGATAATATCATCATGTAAGCTTTCATCGCGCTGACCAACGTAAACTACTTTTCCATTACTAAACTCGACGCAATCATCACCGTGATTAATCGACTCGACATAGTAGCCGGCGTAGACCGAACGCCCTGTCTTCGCCTCTAGGTCATCTCCCGGAAAAGCCTTGATAGTCTTGCGTTGCAAGCCGTACTCGTCACTCGCATCCACTTCTATCTTAGCGAATGAGCGAGTCTTCGACTGACGCTCCAGCGACAATACATTGATGTACGCATCATTATAATTATCCTCACTCTGGACACTATGCACCTCGATCTTCTTGACCAAGC
>ERZ773087.1077-NODE-1077-length-18335-cov-4.483753_pt1 | contig 18335 bp, 20 predicted proteins | sample MGYA00511375_ERZ773087 | MGnify/ENA primary metagenome ERZ773087 (study PRJEB29015, sample SAMEA2737995) | human oral metagenome | biome: human oral; feature: human-associated habitat; material: dental | place: China | collected 2063 ...
TATTACTTTCACTTGAGATCACAATTTGTGACCTCAAATTTTTAAATTCTTCTTCTGTTAATTGAAAACGAAAATATTCAGGGAATCTATTTAAATTCCTTTTAACTGCTTGATTAAAAACTCTCGTTTCTACTTTATACAATTTTGCTAAATCACTATCAACCATTACCTGCTTACCTCTAAAGATATAAATCATATTTTGTATATTTTTATCTTCAGCAATAATGATACTATTATCTTCTGCCATAGACACCTCCATATAAATCTTACATTAGTTATTATATCTAAAATTAATGATGATTATAAACCTTCTAAAGCCTTAAAAAAAATATCATTCAAACATTCCCAATCTTTCCTCTTATCTTCTACAATCCCCTTTGCATAAGTGCCTTGTAGCTCTAATTCCTTAGTGATAAAATTTTATATAATTGGAATCTTTAATCCCTTTTCTTTCTCATCACTCTTTTTCTTAATCTCTAGCAATTTATCAATTTAATTACACAGTTCTGTCGGCATATCTAACTGCATTAGCTCATCAAACAAAACAGGTGGTGGACAATTATATTTTTGTATATACTTTCCTGCGAGAAGTGGTCTTAAAGCATAAAAATATTTCTTATACCTCACAAACTCATCTTGTAAATATTGCTGATAGGTATTATTTGCAATGCTATAATAATGATAAGCTGCTGCTTTCACAGAAAAATATTTTTTTGACTTTTCATATATTTCTTTCCATAGCTTAGTTGTTTTATATACGATTGGAGAATTTCCCCATTCAAATAGTGTAGCATTTCCCCTATAAAATTGTTCCAATGCCTTTTTTAAGTCCCAACCATTTATATCTAATACTTCATCAAGTTGCCATTCTATGAAATCATTTGGTTCATTTAGTTTTAGATAATCCTCTTTATTTCTAATGTAAATAAACCTAACATCATAATCACTATCCGGTGAGGCAAATCCCCAAGCACGACTTCCTGATTCTACTGCATATAGTATTCTTACATTTTCCTTTTTCTCAATGTCTAATAATTTTTGTTCTATATCTTTTATAATATCGCACATTAATAATCCCCCTCTATTACCTTTCTATTAACACACTCAACAAAATCTTCTACCTTTTTCATATCCGGATTATCAGGTAATATACTATCCTTTGTGGCTTTCTTAAGTCGCAACTCATAATCAGCAAGTATCCTATAAAACTCATCATTATATGTCTTATCTTCACGCTGAAAATAGCCATTTCTTATCAAGTAATTCCTGCCCTAATTTAGTCTTTATCAAATAATCATTTTCATTAAGCCCTAAAATCTCACAAGTATTAGGATTACATTCAAGCAACAACTTAACTATCTTATTAAAAGAATAAATTACTGTATCCGTATTTACATCTTCATACTGCTCAAAATTAGTCAAACCAATAAGGTCAGATACCATGTTTAATGTAATTCCCCTAAAGTCAATATCACTATTTTGATTACTTGTCCCATAGGCAAAACTTCCACCTAGCCCTAATAGAATGATTCGTTTTCCTAATCTCTCATTTTCTCTAAGAAAATCATATTTGCTTGTATTCATTAGTTGCTTGAAATCTATCATATTCCTCCATTGAATTGTATATAGTAAATTAATAATTAAGTTAAACAAAAAAACTCTTAACCTTCTATAATTGGGCTATATACATTTTCAAACTCAATAAGTAAATTTAATAATCTTTCATCTAAAAATGTTAATGCCTGCTTTCTTATTTCCTTTGGAATACCATAATAAGCCTCTGCAATGCCACCACAAATTGCTGCAAGCGTATCACTATCTCCTCCGATTGAAATTGCATTTCTTATTGCATCTTCAAATCCTGTTGACTCAAAAAATGCTCGTAATGCCTGAGGTACTGTTTCTTGGCATGTTTCATTAAACTTATAAGTATCTCTAATTTCATCTAAAGTAAAATTCATTGGATAATAATTCTTATCAATATAATCCATAATTTCAGATATACTTTTTCCGTTTCTAGCTAAGTATATACAAACTGCTGTCGCCTCAGCTCCCTTAATCCCCTCAGGGTGGTTATGACTTACCTCAGTAACTAATTTGGATAATTTCTTCACTTCATCAAGACTATTTGCCACAAATCCAACTGCACTGACTCTCATAGCAGCACCATTACCATAACTATTATATGGTTTAGGATTTTCTGAAAATATCCAATTAATGAAACTCATTCCATAGCCACAATCAGGATAGTTTCTTCCAATTTCCTGCATGCTTTCTACTACATTTTTAGATAACTTACTATAATCTTTATTACTAATAATAATTGCATGTGCAATAGCTAAACTCATAATACTATCATCAGTAGGAAAACATTCCTGTGTAAAAAATTCAAAGTACTTATTTCTATTATTATTCCATTCAAAACGTGAACCTACAATATCCCCTATAATAGCTCCTAGCATATTGATTCCTCCTTAAAATTTTTAGTGGTTACTGACCTGTCCCTACCTCAATTAAATTCTTATCTAAATCATAAAATCTAACTATCTTTTTGCCATATATATCTGCTTTAAGCTTATTTACATACTCGATAAAGGGATACTGTTTCTCAAGCTTTTCTACAAAATTTTCTATATCATTTTCCTCAAAATATAGCTCAAAAGTATTACATTTTCTTGTTATTTCATTTCTTAGAAATTCTTTCCAAACTTTTTCTTCTTGTAAAACAAGCCCCTCTGTCAAAATTATATTTCCCTCTCTTTCAAGTACTACATCAAGTCCAAACAAATTTTTATAAAACAGCTTTGATTTCTCAAGGTCTTTAACAACAATCAATATATTTTTTAATTTCATCTACTGCCTCTACTTTTTAATGTAATAATATTTTTTTATTATAAATATTTCCCTAAATCTTCGTAAACCTGTTCTTTAATATCTTTAGCTACTAATCTAACTTTTTTTTCATCAAGCTTTGCAAGTTTAGCAACCTCTAAAATATCATTGATACTTGGATTAATGCCATTTCCATTTACAGTTGTCGCATGCTCACCTCCAATAGAGTTACTATATGTTAAGTCATACGCAGGGGATAACCTCCATACACCATTTTTATAAAGATATGAAAAATTCTTAGAATGGTCATCTCTATTGTGTGCAAATATATTAAAGCACATTAATCTAAAAAGTTTCTCCATTTCCTCATAACTACGTGTAAGTTGCAATGTCAACCTCATTAAAATACTATAATCAAGATTTGGTATTCTATGTGATGTTTCAAGTAACCCACTTACAGATACCATGTGAATTTTTTTTCCATTTTCTCTATCAAAGCGTTTTGTAGCAAAATATCCACTACATAAGTCTGAGTGTAATAATTTTGTTTCAGTCATGAAAATACCACATTTTTTTGCACATAAAGAATATTCGTATTCTTGTTGCCCTATATCATCTTTGTCTAAAGATGACGGAAACTTCGCAATCCATTCCTCATTATCTATTTCATAAAAAACTTTAGGTCTTGCACCACCTGATGAGCCTCCCATTTGGTACAACTTATCTAAGTATTTAGATTTTTTGCTTTCAAACACTTTCTTACATTCTATTGCAAGTTCATCAAGAGATAGCTTTGAATTTTCTATTTTTAAGTTATACTGTGGTCTATATTCAACTGCTCCCATACCATTATTTCCAACTATTGCAAGTCGTTCTATTGGACTTATACTCTCAGGGTTCACATGATTTTTTAAAAGAAAACGATCTACTAATAACCTCCCCCAACCGTCAGGAAGACTATCAGCAAAAACTCCAAAAAGCCCCTCAAAAGTCTCATACTTTTTGGGAATAAAAACCTCTTTTTTAAGTGGTAATGAAAAAGGATTGATTGAATAACCTTTGTTTAACCATTCATCACTATATTCAAATGCTACCAAATGATTATTTATTTCTGCTAATGTTCCTACTTTTTCATTTTCTAAAAATACATCTAAATATCTTTTACTGTTGTTCATCTATAACCTCCTGAATGGACGAATAACCTTTTTTAGAAAATAAAGTATCAAAGTCATATTCTGCACCTAAAACAAATGCAATTTTAATAAGTGAGGATAATGATATTTCTCCTGTTCTTTCAAATCGTTTTACAGAGCCTAAACTCACATTTGAGCGAACACTAAGTACTGCCTGTGTTATTTTCTTCTCCTTTCTCCTCTTCCTTACTCTCATTGCAATTTCCATATTTATATCACTTGGGGATTTTAAAAAATTAAAATTATTCATAGATAATATTTTATCTCTTTTTGCCTATTTTAGCAAGTTATAGATAATATATTATCTATAATATTTGTTGTAAAGATTAGTTTTGCGATACTCCCAACTTATCATTATGTTAGAAATATCCTACCATTCATTGACAGAGTACAATATAGCAAGGCGTATATTTTTTAATAATTCAGAGGATAATGTTTCATATTCCTTATCTAAACCTTTTTCATGTGCCATATAAGGTGGGCTGTCATTCCAAGAACCCATTGCCCCAAAAACATCTGCTCTATTTGCTGCTGTAAAAATCTTAAGGTTTTGACTTGGAAGTTGTAATAATTCCAAACCCTCTGTTTTATCAAAATCCTTATTTTCATCATTTAAAATTTGTAAAGCCAATCCAAAAACATTTGCAAAATTTTCACATTCAATTTGAAAAGCCAGTTTCTGAATGTCTGATAATACCTTGCGAAATGAATCTATATTATTTTCAAAATGAGGTTTCTCAGAAGGAGCATTTTCCCATTCATATTCTGAATACAAGATATTCCATTTTTTCTGTGTAGAATCAAATTTCCAATCAGCTACAAAATATGTAACTTTAGCATTCTTAAAAAAACACAAAATCAAACTCTCTGTTGTATTTGAAAATCCTAATAAATATCTATCTTTAACTGCATAAGGACAAAGTAATTTTATATCCTGTAAGCCTTTTTTCTTTAGTTCCCCAAACCATTCTGATACATTTGACGCCGTGTATTTTTTTGTTGTAAAAGCAATTTTTTTAGGTAAAAACTCAAATTTGATGCTATTTTCATACTGAGTAGGTGTAAATTTAATCTCTTTATTAGTTTTTATTGCCATTTTGGCCGCTGCCACTATAGAGGCAATCTGATACATCTCTCCATTCATTGCAAATCCTCCATTTATTTAAAAACTACTGTTAATATACTCCTTAATTACCTTTATATTCTCTTTTTCAATATCGCTTAAATTCTCTTTATCAAAATTCTCATTTTCCTTATACCAAGGTCGCTTATGAAAATAGTAATATTCAGGGCTATGCTCTTCATATATTTTGCCATGTCTTGCATATATTTCTTCACAAGCAATATATGCCGATAATTTAGACAGCTTTTGTAATTTTTTTAAATTTACTGACTGAGAAATTAAACCTGTATCACTTCCAACTAATATATCATCTCTATCTATGTCTTTATCCAAGCTCATACTTATTCTATTAATAAAATCTTCATAGTTAGTTTTTACATTATTTTTACTGTCGAAAAAGTAATCTATATACTCCCCTAATTCATAAAAAGATAAATCATCATACCAATTAGAAATTTTACTTATCCTCCACTTACCGTCATCAGATAGATTTAAGAACACTTTTCCTTTTTCAAGCTTTGCTAGGTCGCCTCCAAGACTGTCTTTTTTTATAAAAGGTACTTCAATACATATTTCACTATCATTTCTCGATACGACCTTAAAATCTCCCTTACTATCTATTTTGTATCTGATAAAACCATAATCTCCAATGTTTTTTCCTAGCTTTGATTTAAACCTTGATAAATGCTGTAATACCTAAAACCAAAGCAAAAGCATATACATATAAGCACTAAACTAATAATAGCTAATCTCATTTCATACTTATCATTAAAAATCTTCTTCATAGCATTTCCCTCGAAAACTTAAACTTTTTAAAATATTAACTACTTAAAACTTCTTAGAAACACTTATCAATAATCAGTAAATTTAACAAAATAAAATTTATAACTCATTCTTATCTATAATTATCTTATAGTATCTTTCAACTTTTTTCAATAAATAATATATTTTCTTACTAATTAGATTTCCCCTCACATCAAAAAAAGCCGATACTTTTTACTATATCGACTTTTTTATATGATATTTTTAGTTAAATTACCAAACTACTAATCTAGTCCTTGCATAAACTCGTTTGCTTTTCTGATACTCTTATCAACTTCAATTCTATTTACTTCATCTACTTCTCCCTTATTTACATCACCTTTTTTTACAAGACCTACTTTACACATATAGTATAATAACGAAACTGCATTACCTGTAATGTTAAATATTAACATTTCATTTTCATTAAATAACCTATAATCTCTCTTATTACCTTTATAAACTATATTATTTAATTTATCTATATACCTATTATATAGTTTATTTATTGATTCTAATACTGTCTTGTAGTGATTAGACACATTACTTAAGTCCTCTAAGTAATCACATGCTTTATCTATTTCTTTTTCAGCTTTAAGCATTTGAGAATAAGCCTCATCTGCTTTATCAGATAGTCCCTTTCCTACAACATTGAATATAAGTCCACCTGCAAGTAGTCCTACTCCGAGTGTAGATGCTCCAAGTACAGCTGTTCCAAGTGCTATTCCACCACCACCGGCAGCTATCGCACCACCTCCAAGTGCTGCAAGTGCCGCATTTGTAGCAGCTGCTCCACTTAAACTAGCAATAGCTGTACCTGTACTTGCTGTTCCAAGTGCTGTAATTGCTGTCATAGCAGCTCCTCCTGCAGCTCCTGCCCCCAATGCTCCTGCACCTAATCCTCCTATTCCACCAAGTACTATACCTGCTCCAACAGCAACTTCTTCAATTTCTTTTCTCTCATATTGTGGTATAGACTCATTTTTATTAATTTTTGCAAATGACGCAGGCTTATTTGCTATTTTATCTGTGAGAGTACCAAAATCTTTTAAGCCATGTAAAATTTCAAATTCAAACTTTCCAAGGCTATCCATGTCTTTTTTAGTTTGTTTTTCTTGATTTTCAAATCTTTCTACATTCCTTTCATGTCTTCTTTTAGCACTCTCCATGGTGTCGTTTGCCTCTTTCATTTTTACAGCACCGTTTACTCCTCCTATAAGCCCTGCTCCTCCTGCAATGGCCGCTCCTATTCCTAATATAATTGGTAATGGCATTTCTTACTCCTCCTTAATATTTTCTTTTAATATTTTACACACATTATAATTCTGCGAATAATACTCTTCCTTAGTCATAATTTTACTAAAATATAAGTTATATGCTTTATCTACATTACATATATCAGGTCTATTTTCATATATTGAACATAAGTTTCCTACTAGATATTTGCATACTCCATCCCCTCTGTCTAATTCCTTATAGATTTCTGATAAATGTAAATTCCTACAACATGCTCCACAACAATCACACTTAAACATTATTTAAACTCAAATATTGTATTTTCATCAGCTAAAAATGCCTCAAAGCTGTCATGGTTTGCCCAAGGTGTAGTTATATTTAATTTTTTAATAGTCTTTTCTAAGAGCATATTTAGGGTTTTATCATCTTTAGCTGACATTAATTCATTTACTGAGGTACTATACACTTCTACTGTTTTCTTGAATTGCTCAATGTCTAATTCCATTAATTTTGCAGCATAAGCTCTGAAATACTCAGTTTGTTGTTTATAGTATTCTAATGCTCTTGCAGTAGGGTCGATACTATTAAGAAATTCTCTTAAAGACTTAACTAATGGGTTTCTATCAAGTATATAAACAAATGTAACACTCAAAGTTCCTGTAACAAAGGCACTTACAAATGAAGTTACTATATCTTGTAAAATAGGAGGTATTATAGGATAATTTGCTAAGACGCCTCTTACTGCTGTTCCTAAAATTTGCCCTGCCACAACACTTGCACCTACTGCAATAGTTTTAGTAGCAGCAAAGATTCTATCTCCCATTGCATAATTTTGTGGGTTTATAAATAATATTTCCATTGCCTCTGTTATAGATGCCCAAGACTGTTGGATAATCCTTACTGTACTTTTAGCAGTAGTAAAAAATATATTGCATAGAGTAGTTGTTATATCTCCTAGAAAACCTGCTATTGCTCCGGAGGCAAACTTATTTAATAGTTGTGAAAATTTAGCCTTTGCTGATTCAAAGCCTTTTCTTATTCCTCTTGCAACTGCCTCAAAAAATGATGTTAGTTCAAAACCAACTATTTTTCTAACTACTTCAAGTTCTTCTTTTACTGAAAACCATATTTCTGCAAAAACTAAACCAAGCACTTGTCTTGCTCCCATGGCAATTCCTGTTTTTAATGCAGAACTTGATAATTCTTTCATAAATTTTGTACTTGTATAATACTCATTTAACTTTCTATTATAGGCTTTTCTAGTAGCTCTATCAATTTTTCTCATTCTCTCGGCATCAACATCTGAAGTTTTTTGTAAATGTCTTAGTTCCTCTTCTTCCCTACCTGATAGACCTGATTTACCTTGCTTTTGTTTTAATTCATTTATCCTTTTTTCTCTTTGTTCCCACCTTTCAAGATATTCTTCCATTGTACTGTCTTTTTTAGAGCGATTAATACTTTCATTTGTATAAGCAAAGTTATCATCTGAATTGGCAAGTTCTTTACCGTCTTTTCCTGCCAACACTCTACCCGGGTCGTCATGTATTTCTTTTGCTGATATAATATGGTCTAAGTCAGCTCTATCATGTTCTCCAAGTTTTTTACCTGTGTAATCATCAACTGCATTGCCCTCTTTTCTTCTTTGCTTATATTCATTTTTCTTATCTAAGTAAGGCTTATCAGTATGATATTCATGCGAATCATAAGTACCTCTATTTTCATAAGCTGCTTTATTTTCAGCACTCTTATAAGTTAATTTAGAATCTTTTCCAATGTTTCTAACATTATGAATTGTGTCAACATTTCCACCATGTTGCTTATCTGTTATAAAAATGTCTAGTCCGAAAGAAGTTATAATGCTTTCTACTAAAACTCTTTCATATTCTTTTAGTAGACCTCTTATTCCGTCATTTTCATCGCTATCAAGACCATTTCCTGCTGCTAAAACATAATTGCTCATAGTTCCCCCTTATTTTTTCTCTAATACTTTTACATTTTTTCCTTGAGTGCCAAGCCACATCTCAAGCCCGGCTCCAAAAACCTCAGCCGTGATTGTGTATACTCCGTCTTTCACGCTATCTACTTTTGCCGTTGGCAATCTATCAAGTATGGGATTGACATCTGCACCATAATATTCAAATTTAATTTTTGTAAGTTTACCACCATACATAAATTGTATTTTCTTTCTAAACTCTCCCTCCTCAAACCTGCTGGCATAAGGTATGTAATAAGTTTCATTTAAAATTCTAAGTTCCTGTACTCTATCCACTCTGTATATAGTGGGGTTTGAATCATTTATATTTTCAAATCTATTTCTTATTTTTTCATCATCTATAAATGCAACAAAATAGAAATAAAAGTCAGAAAACATTATTGCAAGTGGCTTTAAACGTCTTGTAACTAACTCATTGCCTTTTGTTCTTTTGTAGCCTACTTCTATAATATTTGCTTTATTTATAGCTTGACCCAATTTCCATAGCGTATCCAAATATCTTACCTTATGTCTAAGCTCTATATAATGTTCCATTTCATTTCTTATTAGCTTATCAACTATTTCTTGATTGTCCTTTGGAACGCAAGAAGATATTAGTCTTTTTAGAATATCTGCCATATCTTCTTTTACAAATGCACGGCTATCTAATAGTATCTTACATACTGCCAAGACTTCACTATTTGTTAGTTTTATGTTATAGATATTATCTAGTCTATAAGCTTTTTTCTCTTTATCATATATAACATCACTATCAATACTATTGTAAATGATATCTTCTTCAAGGTAATTCCTTATGTCATTAATATCTCTTTGTATAGTTTTTTCACTTACATTATACTTAATAGCATCTTCCTGTTTGTTTATAAGTTTTCCTGCTATAAGCTTTGCGTATAAATCTAATATTCTAGTATTCTTATTCATATTTCCCCCAAGTGTTTAATACTTGATTTAATAGATATACACTAAAACTTAAAAAGCAAATATTCTAATGCAATATAGTTTGGTTAATATTTCTATAATCTAATATTATATATATATATATATGAAATCAAGTATTTTTTATTTTGTATAAAGTTTTAATAAGTTTTTCACAAGATAATATTATAAAATCATTGTATTTTTGATTTCCTTACCTTTATATTTACAATTATAGCAATGTGGGCGGACAGATTATGTCCATGTAAAATATTTTTTATATTTTTTTGTTTACATAGTTATGGGGGATTTTCCTCGCCGACGGCGAGGAAAATCCCCCAATAATACATTTAACACTAATTCGCACTTACTTCAACTTATCCAGTACCGATTTTCCAATAGTTCCCTCCGGCATTTTAAGTCCAAAATTATCTACCACTGTTGCACCTATTGTAGCATAGGTATCTGTTTCCTCAAGTTCTCCAAAACCTTTGAATGACTTAGAATATGCTATAAATGGTACTTTTTCTCTAGTGTGGTCAGTTCCTTTATAGGTAGGGTCATTTCCATGGTCTGCTGTAATTATAAGCAAATCATCTTCTCTTAGTTTTTCTAAGAGCTTTCCTAAGTTTACATCAAACTTTTCAATCTCATTTGCATAACCAATAGGGTCTCTTCTATGTCCCCAAAGTGCATCAAAATCTACTAGATTTACAAAGCAAAGCCCCTCAAAATCTCTATCAGCTATTTCAATGGTCTGTTCCATACCATGCACACTTGACTTTGATTTATTTTTCTCCGTTATGCCCTCTCCGTCAAATATATCATATATTTTGCCGACTGAGATAACATCATAACTGTTTTCTTTTAATGTATCGAGAGCTGTTTTATTTGTTGGTTTTAATGCATAGTCATGTCTATTTGAGGTACGCACAAATTCATCTTTGGTCTTTCCTGTATAAGGTCTTGCTATGACTCTTCCAACTCTCCATTCATCTTTTAATGTAAGTTCTCTTGCAATCTCACAATATCTATATAAATTGTCAAGTCCCATTGTTTCTTCATTTCCACATATCTGAAGTACTGAGTCGGCAGAAGTATAAACTATAAGTGAGTTTGTAGCTATTTCTTCTTCTCCAAGTTCCTTTAATATCTCTGTTCCTGAGGCTGATTTATTACCTATTATTTTTCTATTATCACACCTTTTAGAAAGTTCATCTAAGAGTTCCTTTGGAAAGCCTGTTTCTGTAAATGTTATAAAAGGTTTTCTTGTATTAATTCCCATTATTTCCCAATGTCCGGTCATAGTGTCCTTGCCATTGCTTGTTTCATTCATTTTAAAAAAATATCCCAAAGGTCTGTCTATTGGTTCTACATGTTTTATAGGTTTTAAATTTGCCATTCCAAGTTTTCTTAAGTTGGGAATGTCAAACTTATCTACGCTTTCAGATATATGTAAGAGAGTATCTGCTCCTACATCATCAAATTTATCAGCGTCTTTCATATATCCAATTCCTAAAGAATCAATAACTATTACAAAAATTCTTTTAAACCTATTTCCCATAAACTTCCTCACTTTCTAAATCTTTTGGTCCAAAGCCCATAGGTAAAATTTCATTTAATTTAAAAATCTTATAGTTTTTTTCATCTGCTGCAAGTATTACTTCAAATGTCTTTGGACTGCAAAATTCCATCATGACTTGTCTGCATACTCCACATGGGCTTACAATGTCAAGTTTTTTACTTTCTTTTTTGCCGCCTACAACTGCAATAGCTTTAAAACTTGTAACTCCCTCGCTTACTGCCTTAAATATGGCTGTTCTTTCGGCACAATTTGACGGAGTGTAGGCTACATTTTCAATATTACAACCTGTATAAATTTTGTCATTAGTTCCTAAAATTGCAGCTCCTACATTAAAACGTGAATAAGGTGTGTAAGCTTTTTTTCTAGCCTCAAGAGCCTTATTTATAAGTACTTTTATTATTTTTTCTTCCATATTTTTTCCTAGATACATGTTAAGTTGTTACGAAATAATTATTTATTATTCTTTTATTTTGACCTTACAAATGGTTTTCCGTTTGCGGCAGGTGCATTTGCTTTTCCTACAAATAATATAAGTGCTATAATTGTTACTATATATGGAATCATTGATATAAGGTTAGGGGAAACAGTATTTCCCATACTTGCAAGTGCCTTTATTCCACTACAAAGTCCAAAAAGTAAACAAGCCTTTGTTGCTCCTTGAGGTGAAAACTTACCGAAAATGACTGCTGCAATCGCAATAAATCCCTGTCCTACAATAACGCTTGGTCTAAACTGATTGATTGTAGCAAGAGTTACAAATGCTCCACCAAGTCCTGACAAAAATCCTGATAATATAACACAAATATATCTTACCTTATAAACATCAATTCCAAGTGATTCACAAGCCTCGGGATGCTCTCCAACTGCTCTTAAATGTACACCGAATCTAGTTTTATAAAATACAAACCAACATACAAATGCAAGTATAAATGCTACATAAGCTACTGAATAAACACTTAAAACATTGCTTAAAAATGAACCTGCAGGAAATACTCCGTCAAAAAGCTTAGGTAACTTAGCAGACTGACTTAGTGCAGGTGTATCTGAGGACGCATCAAAGATTGCCTTACATAAAAATATAGCAAGTCCCGGACCTATAAAATTGATTGCAGTTCCTGCAATAGTTTGGTCAGCATTAAAAGATACACATACTATTGAATGAATAAGACCGAAAAATGCACCTGCCAGTCCTCCACATAAAAATGCAATCCAACCATTTCCACTAAAATGACCAACCATAGCACCTATAAAAGCACCTATTGTCATCATTCCCTCAATTCCAATGTTTATAACTCCACTTCGTTCTGAAAAGCAAGAGCCAAGTGCTGCAAAGAGTAATGGAGGTGTTGCTATCAGTGTAGCATTTATTAATAATCCTAGATTTTTTATTATTTCTGACATTTTATGCCTCCTTTTTCTTTGCAATATTTTTAAGCATAAATTTAAATACATGTGATATAGCTATTACAAGTATTACACAACCCATAACTATATCTACAACTTCTGCAGGTGCATGCACCATACTTAATTTTGAACCACCATATTTCATAGCACCATAGAAAATGCCTGCAAAAATACAGCCTATTGGATTCGATGCACCTATTAATGCAACTGTTATTCCCTGAAATCCAAATCCCTCTTGTCCTGCAAACTGACTTATTCTACCTGACATTCCAAGTAACTGAACTGCTCCACCAAGTCCTGCAAGCATGCCTGAAATACCAAGTGCCATAAGAACTGATTTATCTGAATCTATTCCTGCAAATTTTGCCGCACTACTATTAAAACCGACTGCTTTTAGTTTGTATCCCAAAGTTGTTTTTTCAATTAAAACCCAAATTCCTATTGCTACTATTACTGCTATAATTATACCGAAATTAGCAGCTTTTATATCGAGAGAATGTCTTAAGCCCTCAGGAAAAAGTATTCTTGCAGATTCAAGTACATCTTTGGTAGCCTCTCCACCACCCTCTTTGTGAAGTGCATTGGTATTTACCATGTAGTTTGAAAGATAAAATGCAATCCAGTTAAACATTATAAAAGAAAGCACTTCATGTATTCCTCTTTTCACTTTGAGAATGCCTACTATCAAAGACCATATACAACCTGCCATTGCTGCTACAAGCATACAAACTATTGCATGTATTACAGGTGGAAGTTTTACTAAAACTCCTACCATACAAGCTGCAAGTGTTCCAATTACAAACTGTCCCTCAGCTCCTATGTTAAATACACCTGTTCTAAAAGAAAATGCTACACTAAGACCTGTAAGTATCAAAGGACTTGCATAAATAAGAGTCCACACTAAATATTTAGGTCTTCCTATTATACTCTCAATAAGCCTTGCATAAGCTGCTATTGGGCTTATTTTGGCTATAAGTAAAAATATTGCTCCCACTATAAAGCCAACAATAATTGCTATAAAAGTATATAGAACTGTACTATCTAAAATAGAACTTTTTTCATTTGTACTATTCATTGTACTTTCCCCCTGCCATCATAAATCCAAGTTGCTTTTCATCAGCGTCCTTTCCATTGACACTTCCTGAAATGTTGCCGTCAAAAATAACTTCAATTCTATCTGATAAGCTCATAATCTCATCTAGCTCAAAAGATACCAAAAGTACAGCTCTATTTTTATTACGCTGTTCTACAATATATTTGTGTACAAATTCAATCGCACCTACATCAAGACCTCTTGTAGGATTTACTGCTATTAAAAGGTCCTTATCATTTGTAACTTCTCTTGCAATAATAACCTTTTGTTGATTACCACCTGATAAAGTTTTAGCAGGTTTACTTTCTGTATTTCTGGGACGAACGTCAAAATCTTCCATTAATTTTGTAGCATTTTTCCTTATTTCATCTCTTTTTAAGATTCCATTTTCTGAAAATGGTTTTTCCTCAAAATGCTGTACTATCAAGTTATCTTCTATTGAAAAATCAAGTACAAGTCCATGTTTTTGTCTATCAGCAGGAATACTACTTACTCCAAGTGTAAAAAGTTCTTTCGGAGTTTTATTAAAACCGTCTTTTCCCTTTATACTTACACTTCCTGAGTCTGCCTTTTTAAGTCCTGTTAAAATCTCTACAAGCTCTGTTTGACCGTTGCCGTCTACTCCTGCAAGTCCTACAATTTCGCCCTTTCTTACATTTAAACTAAGACCTTTAAGAACTTCTACTCCTCTATAATCCTTGGCATGTAAGTCCTTTACTTCGAGAGTAATTTCTCCTGCCTCCATTTCTTTTTTAAAGACTTTGAAATTTACATCTCTACCTACCATCATAGCTGCAAGTTCATTTTCATTTATATCTTTTACATTAACAGTATCAATATATTTTCCCTGTCTTATTATGGTACAGCTATCTGCACATTCCTTAATTTCTTTTAGTTTATGTGTTATAAGAATTATACTTTTGCCTGCTTTGGTAAGATTTTGTATAATGACCATTAGTTCCTCAATCTCTTGTGGAGTAAGTGAGGCAGTTGGCTCATCTAAAATAAGAACATTTGCACCTCTATAAAGCACTTTAAGTATCTCAACTCTTTGCTGCATTCCAACAGAAATGTCCTCAATCTTAGCGTCAGGATCAACTTTCATTCCATATTTATTTGATAATTCAACTATTTTTTGTCTTGCAAGTTTTTTATCAACTGTTATTCCTTTTATAGGTTCTACTCCCAAAATTATATTTTCAGTAACTGTAAAAGGTTGTATTAACATAAAATGTTGATGTACCATACCTATTCCATGATTTATAGCATCTTTTGGACCATGAAATTCCACTTTTTCTCCATTTACCTCTATATGCCCCTCAGTAGGCTTATAGAGTCCATAGAGAACATTCATAAGGGTACTTTTTCCTGCACCATTTTCTCCTAAAATTGCATGAACCTCGCCCTTATATAAAGTCAGGTTTATATGATCATTTGCAACAAAGTTTCCAAATTTTTTTACAATGTCTTTCATTGCAATAACCACCGATTCATTATCCATAGTTTACCCCCTATATTATAATAATGTTTTTAAAACCCTTATCCTCCAACATACTCGCCATTGCTTTTAAATATAAATCACTTGGTGTTACAAAACCGGAATACTGTTTTCTTACTCCAAATTTTCTATACGCTATTAATTTTATTCTAAATTCATGTTTCCTATAAAGAGGAAGTAAAAAATCTGCCATATTTTCGACATTTAACATTCCGTCATATAAATCAGGAACTATAACACATCTTACTTCAAAAAGCTTTCCTGTTTCTCCTAAATAAACTGCATTTCTAAGTACATTTTTATTGCTTGAGCCTGTTACATTGATATGGTCTTTATCAAAAAATGCTTTAATATCAAGCATTACTCCGTCTGCAACTTCCATAAGCTTGGGATAATCTTCAAATAGTATTGTACCGTTACTATCTATAAGAGTACTTAGATTATCTTTTCTTGCAAGTTTAAATAGTTGCATTAAAAAATCCGGATAGAGCATACACTCACCTCCAGACACTGTTATACCTCTTATAAATGGTATTTGTTTCTTAACAAGCTCATAAGTTTCTTCGGCTGTAAGATTCATAACTTTGGGCGAGCTATCATGTGGACACACATGTATACATTGGTCGCAGTCTATACACAGACTTGGATTCCAACGCACTTTACCGGATTGGTCAATAGAAAGTGCCTTTGACGGACAACCCGGCACACATATACCACAATGAATACATACCTTTCTTGTTTCAGGGTTATGACAATACTTACAGTCGATGTTACAACCTTGCAGAAATATAGAAGTTCTGTTTCCGGGTCCGTCAACGCTACTGAAAGGGATAATCTTATTGACTACCACTCTCATTAATTTACCTTACTTTCCTTTCAAGAATCTTTCCATTTTTTGCAGCTCCAAGTCCTAAGCTTGTAGTATCATGCATAACTGCAAGTCCCTTATCAAGTTTTTCCATTTCTGATCTTTTAACTAAATATCCTGTAATACGAATTACATCTGAATCGCTTGCATAGTAAGACAAATATCTCAAATCTTTCTTAAAAGAACCTTTTACTATGTCAAGTACATATTCAGGATTTTTGTGTACTGTCAAATCAATAGGGAATATATCTCCTGTTCCTGACGGAAAATACTTATGGAATCTACTTAGTACCATAAGATGATCTACTACTTCAGCAGGCTCTTCTCCTATTGGTATTCTAGTACCCGGAGATATATTTTTATCTTCTGCTATACCTACTTGTGCATGTAGTAAGAAATGATTTCCTGATATTTCGCAGTATTTATTTACATGGTTTTTATTAAATTCATCTATAATGTCCATGATTTCAACGCCTAAATCATTTGCTACTTCATCATGCCCAAATCTTAAGTTTTTGCCCTCTTTTTCAAGTAAGATATTAACTGCCTCAGCAAGTCCTACAAGACCAAACATTGCAGAAAATCTCTCTCTTTTTATAAATCCCTCCTTTGCTAAAAAGTTATTCTCAAAAAATCCACTTTCTTCTACTTCAAAACGGATTCTTTCGTCCATATATCTAGCCATAATATCAAGTACATAAGGTAATTCTTTTTCTTTAAAGTCCTTAATGTTCTTTGCTCTTTTTGCTATATTTCCTAAGATAAGTCTACATAGGGTATATGAGCCGCCCCCTAGTGGAAGTCCATTATAGCAACTTGCTATTGCATAGTCTTTTGTGAGGTCGTTACAAAACATCTTATGATTTGCAAAACTTGGTTTAGCACTATATAATGCACATTTTATGGCTTGAATTGCAAAATCATCAGAAGTTATATCCTCGTCATATTTTAAAGTTATATTAGGAACTGCATTTTTAAGCTCTGTTTCTGCCTCAAGTATTAGTCTGCCTGCTTTAGTTGCCTCAGGTCCTATGTTTGCATGTGCAAATGAATCTAAAACTGTTCTATCTATATTGAGCATAAAAAGTTTTATCATTTTTTTAGCTTGTTCTTCAGAAACGGTATCTATAAATGGCTCTAGTAATTTATCTAAAGCACCTACAAATACAGGATAATTTGTTACGCTTGGGACATGTTTATAGAAAATAAGTAAGGTGTTAATTGCCTCATAAAGATCTTGAGGTGGTGTAAGCTTTAAAAAGTTGCAACCCTCTTTCATAAGTTTTTCATAATCAGGTATAATATATCTAGGTCTAAGTGGTGCATGACCCTCAAATAAATCGCAAATACACTGAGTTTCAATCGGTGCATTTAAAAGTTCATCTAATCCCTCAGGTAAATCAAGCACTTCTAAGAGTGAATCAGCTTTGATTGCAAGTGTTGCAACCTTTTGCTCATGTGTAAGACTTGGGCTTTTAATTACTCCTAGTATATCTTCTCTAGTTTGATTTACTCTATCCATTGTAATATTACGCATATTGTCCTCCATATTATAAATAAGCATCTTTAGTGCTTAAGTAAATTATAAAGGTTTTATACTTTACTTAAATACTAAATTTTTTGTAGGGAGTGTCGCAAAATTAATTTTCATTAGCAATTATGTTTTCCATAGAGAAACAGAGAAAATCATGTTTGCTATTTGAATACAAAAAATTTATTTATTTATTCATTTATTATTGAGGCTGTTGAAAAATTAATTTTCACTAGTAGCTATGTTTACCGTACAGATACAGA
>ERZ773087.1079-NODE-1079-length-18309-cov-74.313082_pt1 | contig 18309 bp, 20 predicted proteins | sample MGYA00511375_ERZ773087 | MGnify/ENA primary metagenome ERZ773087 (study PRJEB29015, sample SAMEA2737995) | human oral metagenome | biome: human oral; feature: human-associated habitat; material: dental | place: China | collected 2063 ...
CCGCCCGCGTACCTCGGCGCCGAGCAGTGCGCGTCCCGCGTCGTCGAGCGCGAGCCCCGGCTCATCAAGCAGCCACACCGCGGCGTCACTGCCGAAGAGTACGGCGAGCCGCACACGCTGGCGCATCCCCGTCGAGAGCTGCCCCGCCGTACGCGGCAGAACGCCCGGCGAAAGCCCGACACGCTCCAAGAGCTCGTGTAATACCTCTTCTTCATGTGGCACGCCGCGCACCCCGAGCAGGAACGAAAGATTCTCCCGCACCGTGAGACGCGTGTAGAGTTCCATCTCCGGCGTTGCCATGCCGAGCATCGCGCGGTACGCCGCCCCGCGCACCGCCACGCCGTCACGGAGCGTTGTCACCGTCCCGGACGTCGGGAGCATGAGCCGTGCCGCGAGACGAAGCAGCGTCGATTTCCCGCTGCCGTTCGCTCCCGCAACCGCTGTGATCTGCCCGCCGCGAACGACGCAGGTCAGATTGCCTAATACCTGTCGACCGTCAAATACCTGACCAACTCCCTCGAATCGGATCTCAATCATGATCTATTCCTTCCATAACTTTAATTTATTCTAGCACATTTTTGAAAAAAAAATGAAATACTTCTTTTATATAGTTTACTTCTATAGTTGTAGACTATATCAATATTGAACATCATTCATGAATAAAGACATCGCATGAGGAATTTCTATACCGTATGAAAAGGTTTCCTATAGAGAAAAACCGGGCTGCCGTACTTACATTTTATATGCAAGTACGGCAGCCCGGTTTTTATTGAACGCTTATGACCCCGATCCTCCAAACACGGCAGACATCGGCATATCGGAAAGTTTCTCGTCAATCGCCGCAACCTCGGCGGCAGAGAGCGCAATGTCGGCAGCCCCCGCGTTTTCCTTGAGACGCACGATCTTCCTCGTCCCAGGGATCGGCGCGATGTACGGCTTCTTGCAGAGCATCCACGCAAGTGCGATCTGCCCGCTCGTCGCGCCCTTTTCCTCCGCAAATCCGCGCAGGAGCTCGAGCAGCGCCGCATTCTCTTCCATCGCTTCGGGTGTAAACTGCGGCATCCGCGCACGCATGTCGTTCTTTGCATCGAACGCATCACCCTTGCCGTATGCCCCGGTGAGGACGCCGTTCGCAAACGGTGAAAAAGCGACAAAGCCGATATTCAGTTCCTCGAGCACAGGGAACAGCTTTTCATGGCCGCGCGCCATCATGGAGTAGCGGTTCTGCACCGCCGTCAAGGGACAGACCGCATGTGCGCGGCGAATATCCTCCTCCGTCGCCTCGGAGATGCCCCAGTGGAGAATCTTACCCTCCCGGATGAGCTCTCCTATGACGCCCGCAACCTCCTCGACGGGAATTTGGGGATCAACGCGGTGCTGATAGTAGAGATCGATGTAATCCGTGCCCAGCCGGCGCAGTGAGCCCTCCACAGAGGAACGAATTACCTCCGGACGCGCATCCGTCACGATTGGGCTGCGCCCCTGTTTGAGCAGCGACATATCGAACGAGACGCCGAACTTCGTCGCAATGACGGCCTTTTCCCGATAGGGCGCAAGCGCCGCACCGACGAGACGCTCATTGTCATGCGGATCGTCGGGCGAACCGTAGACCTCCGCCGTATCGAAATGAGTGATCCCCATATCGACTGCCGCGGCAATCAGCGCATGCATCTCCTTCTTATCTGCGGGTGCACCGTACGCATGGCTCATCCCCATGCACCCAAGCCCTACTGACGAGACGGTGAGATTTCCTAATTGACGATAATTCATCTGTGTTCCCCCCCGATATAATAGCGGTACACTTTACCCGTCAAATCATAACGATGCCGTAACCGCCTCCGCTGCCGCCATCACGGCAAGTGCCGCGTGTTCGAAGGTCAGACCGCCCTGCAAATAAATGCAGTACGGCGCGCGCATAGGACCGTCCGCGCTCAGTTCGATGGATGCCCCCTGCACGAATGTCCCTGCTGCCATGATGATCTGATCGGCGTAGCCGGGCATATCCCACGGTTCGGGCGCGGCGAATGAATCTACGGGTGACATTGCCTGTATCGCGCGCGCAAACGCCTTCATGCGCTCCGCATCTCCAAGGATGACTGCCTGAATGATATCGCCGCGTTCCTCCATAAAGCTGGGAAATGTCCGAAACCCCAAGCCCTCAAAGATCCCAGCGGCAAAGACTGCGCCCTTGAGCGCCTGCGCCACAATATGCGGTGCGAGAAACAGCCCTTGAAAGATCAGTCGATTCGATGTGAGACTCGCCCCGAGCTCATCCCCCATGCCGGGCGCGGTGAGACGATAGGAAGCAGCTTCCACAAGGTTGCCTCGTCCTGCGATATAACCGCCCGTCGGCGCGAGTCCGCCGCCGGGATTTTTGATGAGCGATCCTGCCATGATGTCGACGGTCTCCACGTCGGTCGGCTCAGAGGTATCGACGAACTCGCCGTAGCAGTTGTCCACGAAACAGATACATCCGGGATTCGCCGCTTTCACGCGCGCAGTGATCTCCCGGATGTCCGCGATGCTGAGCGGGCGGCGCTCGCTGTACCCGCGTGAGCGCTGAATGAGCGCCACCTTCGTCTCGGGCGTAATTACACGGGAAATTCCTGCAAGGTCAACGCCGCCGTCCTGCATGGGGAGTTCGTCGTATTTGATGCCAAATTCCTTCAGCGATCCGGTGCTCTCGTGCGCATAACCGATGACCGTCTGCATGGTATCATAGGGCGTTCCCGTAATGGAGACAAGCCCGTCTCCGGGACGCAGGAGTCCGAACAGCACCGTGGCGAGCGCATGTGTTCCCGAGACAAACTGTGTCCGCACGAGAGCGCGCTCTGCACCGAATACACGCGCATAGAGCTCGTCCAGCTTCTCCCGCCCGAGATCGCTGTATGCATAGCCGAAGCTCACCCCAAAATGCGCATCCGACACACGGCATTCGCGCATGGCGTCGAGCACCTTTTTCGTATTATACTCCGCAATGCCGTCGATGCGTAGGAACTGCTCCTCCGCACGCCTGAGTACATCGCCGCGCAGTGACTGCAACCGCTCTTTCTGCACGTCTTCCTCTCTTTCACAAAAACATTATGCGGGGCGTCCTTTTGCCGCCTCCGCCGCCACCATCTTGAGATAGCGCACCAGGTACAGCTTGAGCCGCTGTTCCAACTCTTCGAGATCCACCGCGTCAAAATCATAACTGACGTACGGCATACCCCAGATATGATACTCGCAAAAAAACTCATCGCGATAAAAATTGTAGTAAATGCCGACGTCGCTCTCCTGCGAAAAGTCTACATAGTCAATGACGAGATAGGAGCCGTTCGTCAGTGCCGCAGGGGATTTGGGACGAATAAAGAGCACAAAGCCCTCGCATTCCTCCGGCAGCGCCGCTCCATACTCCCACGCGAGAACCGCATCACAGATCGTCTGCAGCTCCTGTGTATGCAGCGTTTCTGCGAGAAGATCCTCCATCACGCGCGGCAGATAGACATCCAGCTCGTCCCCAAAGCGCCCCAGTTCCTTACAGACGAAGGACGGCAGCGCATAGCTCACAACGCCGATCTGCACGCGCAGTTTATACGAATCGGTCACTGCATCGTAAAATCCGATCGCGGCACGGTGCAGATCTGCATGATCATAGCGAAAGAACTCATACTGCGCGTCCTCTTGCCTCCGCTCACAGCTGCGTCGGAAGCCCGCGATTTCCTGCGGGAGCTCCTGTAATTTCGGCCAATCCGCAAGAGCGGCGTCCACCTTCTCCGTGTATGAATCTGCCATCCGTCTGATGCCCTATTTCCCCGTGCGTCCGCGCTTGGTCATGGGAACATCCTCTCTGCAAAGCGGGCATTCCTCGGGCGCATAGCTCTCCACGTCCATCGTGAGGAGCGCCGTTTTCGGCACATCGCCGAAGTCCGCCTTGCCTCCGCTGCGGTCAACCAGCATAGAGACGGCGACCGGAACGGCGCCGAGAGACTTTACAACGTCAATGACCTCTTTGATGGAGCCGCCCGTCGTCACGATGTCCTCAACGATGAGCACACGCTCTCCCGGACGGAGTGTAAAGCCGCGGCGGAACGTCATGCGCCCCGCCACACGCTCCGTGAAGATCGCACGCGTACCGAGCGCCTTGCCCGTTTCATGCGCAAGCAGGATGCCGCCCGTCATGGGGCCGACCACGGTCTCTATCCCGGTGTTTTTGAACTTCTCCGCCATCGCTTCGCAGAGATGCTGCGTATGCAGCGGATGCTGCAGCACGTTGAATTTCTCCACATACTGCGCGCTGTGCCGTCCCGATGTCAGGAGAAAATGTCCCTCCATAATCGCGCCCGTTTCGAGCAGCAGGCCGCGTACTTCCTCTTGCGTCATCATGCTTCCTCCATCTCTCGTAAAATATGCTCCGCCGCCGCGCGCGGATCCTGCGCGCCTGAGATCGCACGCCCCACGACGATATGCGAGGCTCCCGCGTGGATCGCCTCCGCCGGCGTCGTCACGCGCCGCTGATCGTCATTCGATACGCCTGCGGGACGGATGCCTGGCGTCACGATGAGAAAACCGGCCCCGCATGCACGCCGAATACGCGCCGTTTCCTGCGGCGATGCCACAACACCGTCGAGTCCCGCCTCCTGCGCAAGCTGCGCACGGCGAAGCACCGCTTCCTCAATCGTGCCCACATGTCCAAGTCCCGTCCAATCCGCAGCGTCCATACTCGTGAGTACGGTCACGCCGATGAGCTTCGGGCATGGTACGCCCTGCTCCTCCGAAGCCCTGCGCAGGGCTTCGGCAGCCGTTCGCATCATGCGCAGGCCGCCCGCCGTGTGGACGTTGAGCAGATCCGGACGCAGGCGCAGGAGCGAGCAAAGCCCCTGCGCCGCCGTATTCGGAATATCGTGGAGCTTGAGGTCGAGAAAAACCTTCTTATCGCGTTCCTTCAGCCATGTGACAATCTCCCCGCCAAGCGCATAGAAAAGCTCCATGCCGACCTTATAGTATCCGACGCTGCTCCCCAAACGCGTGACAAGGCGCTCCGCCGCCGCCCGCGTCGGAACGTCCAGCGCCGCAATCAGTCTCTCGTCCGCCACGTTCATCCCTCCGTGATGTATAATTCAGATGTGCTGCCGCTTGCGGCGCGCCGCACGAACCGCACCGCTCTTCCCGTACGATACCGCAGAACGGGCATGGCCTCCGCTGCAATCGTCGAGAGAACGAGTTCCCCTGCGGCGCCGTCCTCCGTATGCCCTGCGCCCGCAGCATCGAGGGCTTCTGCAAAAAATTGTTCCGCGTCGATCCGCATGCCGCCGATCGCACCGCCCGCGATCAATGCCCCAAGTACGGCGTCGGTATAGAGATGTACGTGCCCTCTCGCAAAATTTCCGGAAATCGCACGCGTTTCCTCCTGCGGCATAACCCGCGCACCGACAGTGACGAGCCGATGCAGCATAATCCGCTTTTCCTGCAATGCTGCCGCGACAGGTGAAAGAAGGTTCTCCCACACAATGACGGTATCCGGCACGATGACGCTTAATATCCGATCGATGTCCGCCGTCGACGCATCCGTCCCAATCGGCATGGTCATAGCCCCGAGTGTATCCAGCGCATATTGAAGGTCAAGCATTCTGCTGTCGGTAAAATCTCCGACGAGAAGCACGTTGCTCGCACGATTGATCCCCGCCGCCGAAAGCATCTGCGCCGCCGACCGAACCCGGCGGGCGACGTCTTCCTGCGTACAGCAATGAAAGATACCGCGCCCATGTGCCGAATCCCGCAAGAGGCTCATGCGCATCAGCCCCGAGAGCGGCAGTGCGAGCATGAAAAAAGGGGCGCCCGCCCCTTCCCATGCCGCACGCTCCAAGAGCGGCAGACGATTCATATCCGCCGGCGTATGCACATCGCCCGCGCAAACGCCCGCGCGCGCAAACGCGTCGCGGTAAAACGCCGTCTTTTCCGCCGCCCACGCGATTTGGCGCTGCAGGAGCACGAGCTGCTCCGCCGCCGTCACGACTCAAGCGGCCGCTGATAAAAGAACGGCTGGAAGCTCGTATAGCCCATCTTGCGGAAATTCAGGATTGATTCCGTCGCACCGACAAAGAGAATTCCGCCCGGTTTGAGCGCGTCAAAGAAATGCCGATAGAGCTGATCCTTTGCCTCATCCGTGAAGTAGATCACGACATTGCGGCAGAGAATGAGGTCGAAGCCCGTCTCGAACTTATCCTGCAGGAGATTGTGCCGCTTGAATTCGATCATGCTCTTGATCTCCGGCTTTACGGCAAAGAGCTCCCCTTCCTCGTTGAAATACTTGCGGCGACGCTCCGGCGCCATGCTCTTGATCTCGTCCGCTGTGTAGACGCCCCGCTTTGCCTTTGCGAGAATTTCGATGTCGAGATCGGATGCAAGGATGCGGTGCTTCGTTCCCGGCGTCATCTCCTTCATGATGATCGCAAGCGAATACGGCTCTGCCCCAATCGAGCATCCCGCACTCCAAATGTTGAGCTTCGGCGAGCGCTTCAGGAGATCGGGAATGACATCCGTCTCGAGCTTGCTGAACTTCTCCGGCGTGCGGAAAAACTCCGACACGTTGATGGTCAGATACTCGATGAATGCCGCAAATTCATCCTTATCTCCACACACATGGTCAAAGTATTCTGTGCAGGATTTATGTCCCGCGCGCGTGATCAAATTATTGATGCGCCGCTTCATCTGCGGTTCTTTATAAAGGTCGAGATCGATCTCTGTCTTCGCCTTTAATTTCTGCTTAAAAATCTCCCAGTCCCGATCTTCGGCCATACAATTCCCTCCAAAAATCCCCTACATGAATCACTCTCACTGAACCGTAAAGACACGGCAGCTGCTCGTCTCCTCGAGCTTGGGTACAATCACATGCAGGATACCGTTCTCATACGACAGCGTGATCCCGTTTTCCTCAATATCATCCACGAAGAAAACGCGTTCAAAGACGCCCTTCTTGCGCTCACGGCAGAGGAATTTAGCATCGGCAAAGTCCGTGTCATCGCGCTCCGCCCTGATTTTAAGCCGACCGCCTTCGTGTACCGTTACCTGTATCGCCGCCTTCGAAAAACCGGGCAGCTCCGCGAAGAGTTCATAGCGGTTCTCGCAGTCGATCACATCGACACGAAACGGGAAGATCATGCCGCCGACCTTATCCAACGGGTTAAAGGAATGATCCACGATCGCTTCCAGCACCTTGCCAAGCATCTCTTGTCCCTTCTCAGCGTTCTCTTTCAAATTGAACGGCAATGGGCGAATCATAGCAGCCACCTCCAAGTCAGTCAACATTTATTTCGACACGATCATTATATCAATTACATGCGGTGTTTTCAATACGTCCGCAGAAAACTGCGGTGCCCCTCTGCCCTCAAAGTGTCGCAAGCATATCCTGCACGCCCCTCAGGTAGGTGTCCCGCGCAAAGTTCACAAGCTCGCCCGTACGGCGCAGCTTAACCTCTATCGAGCCGTTTTCGATCGTCTTCGGACCGATGGCGATGCGCACGGGATATCCGATGAGATCGCAGTCGTTGAACTTGACGCCCGCGCGTTCCCTGCGGTCGTCCAGCAGGACGTCGACGCCCGCCGCGCGCAGTTCCTCATAGATCTCCTCGGCATAGGCGAGCTGTTCTTCCGCCTTCGCGTTGACGGCGACGACGACGACCTCGTAGGGCGCAATCGCACGCGGCCAGATGATGCCGTGCTCGTCGTGATTCTGCTCGATCGCAGCAGCCATGGTGCGGCCGACACCGATGCCGTAGCACCCCATCTGCAGGGGCTTGAGTTTGCCGTCGACATCGAGGAAGTTCGCCTGCATTGCCTCACTGTACTTCGTCCCGAGCGCAAAGATCTGTCCCGCCTCAATGCCCCGGCTGATGTGGAGATGCCCCTCGCCGCAGGCAGGGCAGAGATCCCCCTCGGCGACGAGACGAATATCGGCGACTGTCACGTGGGCAAAATCACGGACAGGATTGACGTTCGTATAGTGATAGTCCTGTTCGTTCGCGCCCGAGACGGCGTTCTTCATCCGCATTGCCGTCTCGTCAACGACGATATGCGTCCCCTCCTTGATGCCGATGGGACTCATAAAACCGGGGCATCCCCCCGCTGCACGGATGGCGGCTTCATCCGCCATGCGCAGCTCGCGAGCGCCCGGCACGGCGTTCGCGAGTTTCACCTCGTTGACCTCGTGATCGCCGCGCAGGAAGGCGAGGACGAGCACGTCCTCCTCCGTCTGATACGCTACCGCCTTGATCGTCTTTTCGACGGGAATCTTGAGGAACTCCGCGAGCAGTGCGATCGTGCTCGTGTGCGGGGTCGAGACCTTCTCAAGGGGAAGTTCCGCCTCATCCGGCGCGTCGAGGGGACGCAGCTGCGCCTTCTCATCGCTCGCCGCATAGCTGCATGCATCACAGCAGGCAATGCGCGACTCGCCCTCGGGCGCGAGCACGGTGAACTCCTCGGAACGTCCGCCGCCGATCGCGCCGCAGTCCGCCTCCACCGCGCGGAAGTTCAGTCCGCAGCGCGTAAAGACATTCGTATACGCCTCGTACATCTTGCGGTAGGATTCGTGCATTCCCTCGACGTCCTTGTCAAATGAGTAGAGATCCTGCATGATGAACTCTCGGCTGCGCATGACGCCGAACCGCGGGCGGCGCTCGTCGCGAAATTTATCCTGAATCTGATAGAGCATTACGGGGAGCTGCTTATAGGAGCGCAGTTCGTCGCGCACGAGCGCCGTGATCATCTCCTCGTGTGTGGGGCCGAGGCAGAACGCGCGCTCGTGGCGATCCTGGATGCGCATCATCTCCGCGCCGTATGCCCCCCAACGCCCGCTCTCTTCCCACAGCTCGGCGGGCTGAAGAATCGGCATCATGATCTCCTGACCGCCCGCCGCATCCATCTCCTCACGGATGATCTGCTCGATCTTGCGGAGCGTGCGCCACGCCAGAGGCAGATAGGTATACATACCGCCCGCGGATTTACGGATGAGTCCTGCCCGATACATGAGCCGGTGGCTTGCGATCTCCGCCTCGGCGGGTGTATTTCTAAGGGTCGGCGCATAAAGATTCGTTGCTCTCATGATTGCTTGCGTTCCTCCAATATCGCGTCTATTTCCTTAAACAGCTCGGACAGCAGTTCCTCTTCGTTCACCTTGCGCACGACTTCTCCCTTGCGGAAGATCAGCCCCTCGCCGTTGCCGCCCGCGATGCCGACATCCGCGCCGCGCGCTTCGCCGGGACCGTTGACGACGCACCCCATGACGGCGACCTCAATGGGATCCTCCATACCGCGCAGCCGCTCTTCCACCTTTTCGGCAATCTCCACGAGATTGATGCTCGTGCGCCCGCAGGTCGGACAGGCAACGAGCGTGGGACCGTATTCCTTGAGCCCGAGTGCCTTCAAAATCTCGTTCGCCGTACGTACCTCGACGACGGGATCGCCCGTGAGCGAGATGCGGATCGTATCGCCAATGCCCTCCGCGAGAAGCGCGCCGACGCCGACCGAGGACTTGATGATGCCCGTCCCCGCCGTTCCCGCCTCCGTGATACCGAGATGCAGCGGGTAGTCCACGCGCTCGCTCATCAGCCGGTATGCCGCAAGAGTGAGCGGGACATCATGCGCCTTGAGCGAGATCTTCATATCGTAAAAATCGAGTTCCTCAAGGACACGCACATGCTCCATTGCGGACGCGACAAGTGCCTCTGCCGTGACGCCGCCGTATTGTTTGAGCATCTTGTGGTCGAGCGAGCCGGCATTGACGCCGATGCGAATCGGGATGCTGCCCTCGCGCGCTGCTGCGACCACCTTCTTGACGCGCTCCGTCCCGCCAATGTTGCCGGGATTGATGCGCAGTGCGGCAATGCCCTGCTTCATCGCCTCGAGCGCGAGCTTATAGTCGAAGTGAATGTCCGCAACGAGCGGCGTCTTGACCTGACGGATAATATTTCCAAGATTCTGCGCCGCCGCCATATCCGGCACGGCGACGCGCACGATGTCACAGCCCGCCGCCGCGAGTTCGCGGATCTGCTGTACGGTTGCTTCCGTGTCCGTGGTCTTGGTATTGCACATCGACTGCACGGAGATGGGGGCACCGCCGCCGATAGGAATACTCCCGATTTTTATTTGCCGTGTCTCTCGGCGTTCATATGTGGGCATAAGGGCGGTCAGCCTCCTGCAAAGATACGGACGACATCATTTTTCATGGCGAGCAGCATGAGCAAGATGATGAGCCCAACACCCGCATTTTGAATATAGTGCATTACCTTCGGACTCAACGGCTTGCCGCGCACCGCCTCGACGCAGAGCGTGAGGAAATGCCCGCCGTCGAGCGCGGGTACCGGCAGCAGATTGATGATGCCGAGGTTGAGACTAAGGAGCGCCGCAAAGTTCAGCAGCGGCACAATTCCCATCTCCGCAACCTCGCCTGCCATCTGTGCAACGCCGATCGGTCCCGCAAGCTCCGAGCCGGAGAGCTCGAGGATGATGCGGTACAGTGCGTCGAGCATCATCACGATGATCATACCTGTTCGCTCAACGGCCATTGTAAGGGACTGGAAAAAGCCCGGGTAGGTGCTGTCAAAGGCGTTGACGATGCCAATGTAGCCGCGATTCTGCGTCGCATCGTAACGCGGCGTTACACTGACGGTCAGATTCTGCCCCGTACGGTCAATCTGCATCGTGAGGGGAACATTTCCTTGATTCCCGCGAATTATCTCGACCATCGACTGCCACGTCTCCACCGGCGTCCCATCAATCGCAACAATTCGATCCTGCGGCAAGAGCCCCGCCTGCGCCGCAGGCTGATCTGCAAGCACCGTGCCGAGCACGGGTGCGGGATTGGGCGTCTGCACGCCCGCAAAGAAAAAAATGCCGAAAAAGAGCACAACGGGCAGGATGAGGTTCATCGCAGAGCCCGCGAGGATCACGAACATGCGCGAGAGAATCGGCTTGCGGCAGTAGCCGCGCTCTCCCGCCTCGTTGTCATCAGGCGTCATTCCTGCAATATCATTGAACCCGCCGAGCGGTATAATACGAATGGAATAAACTGTTTCCCCATAGCGAAAGCTCACGAGGCGCGGCCCAAAGCCGATGGCGAATTCGTCAACGCGCATTCCCGTCAGTTTCGCCGTGATAAAATGTCCGAGCTCATGAACAAAGACCAAGAGTCCAAATACAAAAATCGTTGCAATAATCTTCTCTAACATCGGGTCTCCTTTATGATGCCGTGATTATCGAAGCACAAAGTAAATCGTATAATAGTAAACGAGCGGCGCCGTAAACAGCACGCTGTCAAACCGATCCCATACGCCGCCGTGTCCGGGGATGATCGCACCCGAGTCCTTGATGCCCGTATGGCGTTTCATCATGGATTCCACAAGATCGCCGAGCGTGCCGAGAATCGCGATCGCACAGCCGAGCCCCGCCATATATTCGAGCGGAAAATGCAGGAAATATCCAAGCCCAACGACTACGCCTACCGTGCCGAGAAGCCCTCCAACAAAGCCCTCTATTGTTTTATTCGGGCTAATTGCAGGTGCAAGTCTATGGGAGCCAAACGCATTTCCGGCGAAATAGGCAAAGCTGTCACTGGCCCATGTTCCAATAAACATGACCCATACCATCGCCGTGCCAAGGTCAAACGTTCCAATAGGTGTCGTATACAGGTTCCCTGAGAGCTGCCGCAGCATCATGAGATGCGCAAACGGCAGTCCAATATAGCAGATCCCCGCGATGGAGATCCCAACGTCCGGAACGGATACATCCCCACGCAGGAGTACACAGCTAAGCGCGGCAAGCAGCGTCGCTGCCATAATGGAAAGCAAAATAAAATCGTGCTGACCATAAAAAGCGCCGTACAGGATCCCGGCGATACCAAGCACGCCCGTAAAAAGCGTTGGGTTGCCTCCGCGATGCGAAAATGCTCGTGTAAACTCAATCCAAGCGAGCAGGGCAAGGACTGCCGCCGCAATCCCAAACGTTCGCCCCCCCTCCTGAATGACATAGGCAGACAAACCGATGCCGACGATACCGGAAATAATGCGTGTAATCAAAGACAGCCTCCTATGCTAATCCTCTGCGGTGAGCCCTCCGAATCGGCGTGTTCTGCCCGCGAAGTCCTCCACTGCCGCCGCAAGGTGATCCGGCGTAAAATCCGGCCACAGCGTATCCGTAAAGTAGAACTCAGCATAGGCAGACTGCCATAGAAGAAAATTGCTCAAACGCAGATCCCCGCTCGTTCGAATGAACAGATCAACGGGCGGATCTCCCGCTGTATCCAATTCATTTGAGAACACAGTCTCATCAATATCCTTCGGGGTAAGCTGCCCCGAGGCAACGCGTTCAGCAAGACTATGTGCCGCACGCAGGATCTCATCCTGACCGCCGTAGTTCACCGCGACATTAAATCGAAGCCCTGTATTATTTGCCATGAGGTTCTCTGCTTCCTGCATCCGACGTCGAAATCGATCACCGAAACGGTCGCGTCGCCCTATGAAATGAATCCGTACATTCTCCCGGTGCATCTCTTCAATTTCCTTTTGGAGGAACGAATCAAAGAGACGCATGAGGAAATCCACCTCTATCGGAGGTCGCTTCCAGTTCTCCGTTGAAAACGCATATACCGTGAGTACCTCGATCCCCATATCGGACGCCGCACGCACAATACGCTTGAGCGTGCGCACGCCCGCCTCATGTCCCGCTGACCGTGAAAGCCCCTGCGCCTTTGCCCAGCGACCATTACCATCCATAACAATAGCGACATGATGCGGCATATTTTCACAACGAACCGCACATATCGGCGAGGTATCGTGCGAAGCGGCATCCGTTGCCCCACCGCCAAAAATCTTTTTCCACATGGCGCTCCGTCTCCCCTTAGAGGTTCCACTTCTCTGTATCTCACTGCCAAAATCCCCCTCCGGCTTTGCCGGAAGGGGTAATGCTTTTCCGCTTAGCAGCGTATCTCATCATCTTCTGCAAGTGAAAGACTTCGTTTCGGAGCGAAAGCAAGTGTCACTTCGAATACTCCATGCAGCTCTCGTGTCCGAACAACATAAGGCTGCCGTACATCCGTTTTGAAAAAATCCCGGGGCGCGCACGTTTGACACAGCGCATAGGAGATTCCTGCGGCATCGAGTTCCATTTGTACATCTGCCCAAGGGCGCCCTTCATAGACGGCCGGCATCAGATCTCCATAACCTCTTTTTCCTTCGCGGCGCGCATCTCTTCCATCTGCTTCACGAATTTATCCACAAGCTTCTGCACGGATTCCTGACCGCGCTTAGATTCGTCCTCGTTGATTTCCTTATCCTTCTCAAGTTTTTTGATCGCCTCGTTCGCATCGCGGCGGATATTACGCAGAGCGACCTTCGCCTCTTCCGTCTTTTTTCCGACTGTCTTGATGAGTTCCTTCCGTCGCTCCTGCGTCGGCTGAGGAATCGCAAGGCGAATCACATTGCCGTCGGAGTTCGGCGAAAGACCAAGATCCGATTTGGAAATCGCGATCTCGATATCGTGCAGCACGGATTTCTCCCACGGCGTGATAACGATCATGTGCGGCTCCGGCACTGTCACCTTCGCCAGCTGATTGACCGATGTCGGCGTGCCATAATACGGCACCATCACCTTGTCGAGGAGATTCGGCGTCGCGCGCCCCGCCCGCAGCGAGGAGAACTCGCGGCGCAGCGATTCGATCGCCTTCGTCATGCTCGTTTCATGCTTTGAAAGAATCTCCTTGATCATTTTGCTTCGCCTCCTACGGTCGTTCCAATCGCCTCTCCAAACGAAGCGCGTGCAATGTTCTCATAGCGATCCATGCTGAACACAACAATGGGAATCTTATTATCCATACACAGGCTCGTTGCCGTTGCATCCATGACTGCAAGCCCCTTTTGCAGAATATCGATATAGGCCAGCTTCTCAAACCGCTTTGCATTCGGATTTTTGTTTGGATCGGAATCATAGATGCCGTCCGTTCCTTTTTTCGCCATGAGGATCACGTCTGCTTCAATCTCTGCGGCACGCAGCGCCGCCGTCGTATCCGTCGAAAAGTATGGATTACCCGTCCCCGCGCCAAAGATCACGACGCGCCCCTTCTCCATGTGGCGAATCGCACGGCGGCGAATGTACGGCTCCGCGACCTGACGCATCTCGATCGCGCTCTGTACGCGCGTATCGACGTCCTGTTTCTCAAGCGCATCCTGCAGGGCAAGAGCGTTCATCACCGTCGCCATCATGCCCATGTAGTCCGCAGTAGCACGATCCATACCCTTAGCACTGCCCGAAAGCCCGCGCCAGATATTGCCTCCGCCGACAACAATCGCAACATCGATGCCGTGATCGCGCACCTTCTTGATCTGTGCGGCAATCTCTTCGACCACAGAGGGATTGATGCCGAATCCCTGCTCGCCCGCAAGGGCTTCCCCGCTGAGTTTCAAAACGATACGGCGATATTTCGCATCCAAGATGATTCCTCCTGTCACGCTCTCTACTCTGCGACATTATAGCATAGATTTCTAAAAAAATCCGCTTTATCTCTGCAAAAAAGAGCTGCCGGCAGGCAGCTCTCCTTCTCGGTCTATTACTGCATCTGTGCAGCAACTTCAGCAGCAAAATCTTCCTGCTTCTTCTCGATGCCCTCGCCGAGCTGGAACCGTGTGAACGCTTTAACTTGGACATCTCCGAGCACCTCGGAGATCTTCTTCTCGGGATCCTTCACGAATTTCTGCTCGAGCAGACAGACTTCCTCGTAGAATTTATTGATGCGCCCTTCGACCATCTTCTCGATAATCTTCTCCGGCTTGCCCTCTTCGAGCGCCTGCTTGCGCAGTACTTCCTTCTCGTGCTTGATGTGATCTGTCGTCACGCCGGAACGGTCGATCGCCAGAGGCATCGCCGCCGCAATCTGCATCGCGATATCCTTGCCGAGCTGCTCATCGCCGCCCGTGAGCTCTACGAGCACGCCGATCTTGCCGCCCATATGGATATAGGTCGCAACACGCCCTGTACTCTCATAGCGTGCAAATCGGCGCAGGGAAATCTTCTCACCGATCGTTGCCGTCGCCTCCGTGATGAGGGCAGCGACGTCCTTGCCGTCAAGAGTGCTTCCATTCAGCGCGTCGAGATCTGCGGGATCGGTCTCAGCGATATGCTTTGCGACCTTTGCACTGAGCGCACGGAACTGCTCGTTGCCCGCCGCAAAGTCCGTCTCGCAGTTGATCTCAACGATCACGCCAACCTTCGCATCAGCCGAGAGATACGCCGTCACAGCCCCCTCAGCCGCAACGCGGCCGGCCTTCTTCTCCGCCTTTGCAATTCCCTTTTCACGCAGGTAGTCGATCGCCTTCTGCATGTCTCCGTCGGTCTCAGACAGCGCCTTCTTGCAATCCATCATTCCTGCGCCCGTACGCTCGCGCAGTTCCTTTACCATTGCAGCACTAATTGTTGCCATTGTATGCCTCCTATTGCATTGATCGCCTTCATCAAAAAAGGGCAAGGGATAACACTCCCTTACCCCCTCTTTATTCCTTACTCAGCCGCAGCTTCTTCCGCTGCGCCGCCCTGATTGCCCTCGAGCACGGCGTCTGCCATACAGCCCGTGAGGAGCTTCACCGCGCGGATCGCATCGTCGTTTCCGGGGATCACATAGTCGATCTCGTCCGGATCGCAGTTTGTATCGACAATCGCCACGATGGGGATATTGAGCTTGCGTGCCTCGGCGACCGCAATCCGCTCCTTGCGCGGGTCAACGACAAAGAGTGCACCCGGCAGACGGTTCATATCCTTGATTCCGCCGAGATAGCGCTCGAGCTTCTCCATCTCGTGGCGCAGTCCCTGCACTTCCTTCTTCGTCAGAACCTCGAACGTCCCGTTCTCCTCCATCGCCTCAAGCTCCTTGAGACGGTGAATACGGCGCTGAATGGTCTGGAAGTTCGTCATCATGCCGCCGAGCCAGCGCTCATTGACATAGAACATATTCGCACGCAGAGCTTCCTCGCGGATCGCTTCCTGCGCCTGCTTCTTCGTACCGATGAAGAGTACGGACTTTCCTTCCTGCGCAACACTGCGAAGGAAGTTGTACGCCTCATCCACCTTGCGCACCGTCTTCTGCAGATCGATGATGTAGATGCCGTTGCGCTCCGTGAAGATGTAACGCGCCATCTTCGGGTTCCAGCGGCGCGTCTGGTGTCCGAAGTGGACGCCTGCCTCCAAAAGCTGCTTCATAGAAATGACTGCCATGAATATACCTCCTGTTGTTCTTCCGCGTTCCTCATGTGCCATACCACCGCATCAGCAGCACAGGTTGGCTATCGGAATCGCGTGCTTTTTCACACTGCCGAGTATTATAACATAAGAACAGATGTAAAACAACGCTTCGGAAAAAATTTCTTTGCAAACAAAAACACGGAGCGAACATCGTCTCTCCGTGTACATAAACAATATCGTAAAATTACTTTGCCATGGTCATTGCTTCACTCACGTCCACGCCCTTCGGTGCGTAGAGAATGATCGTGCTCGAAATGACACGTGCCGAACCATGCAGAACATAGCAGGCGCCGTTCAGGAAGTCGCAGACACGGCGGCGCTCAGGTTCATTCATACAGTCGAAATTAACCGCGATCGCAATTCCCTGTTTGAGCTGAACCACGGCAGGCGCAGCATCGTCATAGCGACGCGGACGATGAATACGAACCTTCAGCTCCGCAACCTTCGTCGTATGGACAGTGAACTGCGTACCGGAATCCCCGGTAGAGGTCGTATGCATCGCCGAGGCGGAAGTCCCTGCGCCATAGGAAGAGGTGTCATATGAGACCGTTCCACCATTAGCGACCCGACGCTCCCGCAGCGCAGATGTCTCCCGCCGCATCTCCGCCTTCTGAGAAGCGCGCTCCTGCGCAATCTCCTCTTCAAACTCTTCTTCCATCATCGGCATAAATGAGTTCACCACGCTTGAAAATGTATCTTTCATGCGGGAAAAGAATGAATTTTCACCCATTTATCTCTTCCTTCCTTAGCAAATGTACTCACCGTATTTAGTGACAAGTATTCATCCTAACAACGCAGTCATCTTATCATATTTTTTTCAGGGAGGCAAGATAATTTACGTAAAAAATATTATCGATCTTTCTTGGTTTCAAATTTCTTATGGTTTTCAAGACTTTATAGGCTCCTTCATCGACGTTTTTCAACTTTGCAAGGTAGTTTTTGAGGGCGCCCTCCCATCGTCCGCCCGGTATTTTTCTATCCGGTAGGTATGGTTATTGTACAGGATAAAAATTGAATTTTTTTGAGATCTGTAAAATAATAAAGAGAGACTGCCGCACAGAAGTGCAGCAATCTCTCGCAACGTACAATAATCTTATTTTCCTTTATTCTGCTCTTCGACCGAACGCTGCCAATTCTTATAGAACTGCTCGGAAAGGCTGGAGAACGTCGCAACCGTATTGCCGTCCGACTTGTTCGCACGAACCTCATAGGTGTAGAGGAGATCGTTCGAACCGGAGCGGTAAACATCAAAGAAGAACGTCGTCCGGCTGTTGTTTGCTACAGTCAGAATAATATAGGCGTCCGCATAGTCCGCAACATTCTCCTTAAAGATCTTTGCAGCATCGCGGCGGGGGAGCGTCTTAAGATCAACCCCCTTCGACTCCTGAATTCCCTTGACGACCATATCATAGGGAACAATATTCGCACGTGTGATACGGCTCGCATCCGAGACAATCTGCGTCAAAATCTCAAGCGACGGCGAAGTATCCTCCACCTGTACATAGAGAGGAGCCCCGACAGCCAAACGGTTCACATTCGTAATGACAGCCCCCTCGGGAAGTGTCACCTTGTCGGAATAAGGGGACGCTCCTGCCTGCGCGGCAAACAGCGTGAGGCAGAGCACAAGCACCATTTGGACAAATCTCTTCATGAGTATATCTCCTCCTTAGATTCACAATAAGTATATGCAGTTTTGCACATGTGTCATTCTACACTATTATTGAATCTTTGACAAGGAAAAAAGAACATAAAAAAGACCGTATCGCAAGAGCAATACGGTAAATTTCAATGGCAGGGGCAGTAAGACTTGAACTCACAACCTACGGTTTTGGAGACCGTTGCTCTACCAGTTGAGCTATACCCCTATGGGGCGACTTATGGGGATCGAACCCATGCATGCTGGAGCCACAATCCAGTGTGTTAACCGCTTCACCAAAGCCGCCGTTATAATATTTTGTAAAAGAACTCGTGAACCACGCGATTCACGAGTCCCATTGCGGCAACTACCTACTCTCCCGCGTCGTCTCCAACGAAGTACCCTCGGCCTGC
>ERZ773087.1086-NODE-1086-length-18251-cov-4.260002_pt1 | contig 18251 bp, 18 predicted proteins | sample MGYA00511375_ERZ773087 | MGnify/ENA primary metagenome ERZ773087 (study PRJEB29015, sample SAMEA2737995) | human oral metagenome | biome: human oral; feature: human-associated habitat; material: dental | place: China | collected 2063 ...
GGACATTTGCAAAAGCCGCAAACAGATAAAGCAAAGACGCCTGTCTTTTTACTTTTACGACTTACGTTACCCAAATTGCGACGACGGATTTTTAAGGATGCAAAATTTACTCTGACTCGCGGATATTTTATAAGCAAATGGGGTCTGATTAAATTTAGCGGCCAAATTTGCAAAAGCGTGCAAAAACTAAATTTATACCCGCTCTTGCATAATCTAGTCGGTTTACGTATCGTTTATAGGATAAATCCGCTGCCTATAACCAACTCGCCTCTATAAAATACCGCGAGCTGCCCGCTAGCCACGCCAAACGCGCTCTGTTTTAGCTCGACCTCGGCCGTGCCACCACCCAGCACTTTTACGCGCGCATTTAGCCCGATACTGCGGTAGCGCACCTTGACGTCGCAGTCAAACTCGCTCTCATCCACGAACAAATTTAGGCTATTTACCGCGATCTTACCGCGTTCAAGCTCCTCTTTACTACCCACTACGATGCGGTTATTTTGCGCGTCGATAGAGAGCACGAAATGCGGCTCGTGCGCCCCAAACACCTCAAATCCGCGCCTCTTGCCGATCGTGTAGCGCATGTAGCCGTTGTGTCGCCCGATCACACGTCCAGAGCTATCGACCACGTCGCCGGGCAGGTCGGTCTCGTAGTGCTTGTTTAGCACCTCGATATATGTATCCTCGACGAAGCAGATCTCGCTGCTCTCGGCTTGCTCGCCGTATTCGCGAAAGTTCGGCAGAGATTTTGCCAGCTCTTTTATATCTTTTTTAAATTTATCCCCGAGCGGGAAAATCATATCGGCGATTATCTCCTTTGGCACCTGCGCTACGAAGTAGCTCTGGTCTTTGCTAGGATCGGCGGCGACTCTGATAAAGCCGTCTTGCACGCGGATATAGTGGCCTGTAGCGAGCTTTTCGCAGCCGATACTTTTGGCAAATTTTAGTAGTTCGCCAAATTTTATAAAGTGGTTACAAAGCGCGCATGGATTTGGCGTCTTACCCTCCTTATAGGAGCTAACAAACGGCGTATAGACGTATCTGTCAAACTCATCTTGCAGATCAAGCACGTGGTAGCTTATGCCCAGATATTCGCACGCACGGGCGACTTTATCGATATTTTTTTCATGATATCCGGGCTTTTTGTGTAGCTTCATATAGCAGCCCACGACCTCGTGACCCGCTTCTAGCAGCATTTTGGCGCTCATGGTGGAGTCGACGCCGCCGCTCATGGCCATTAGTATTTTCATTTCTCTTTCCTATTGCGAGGGCTTGTCTTTTTAGCGCTTTTTGCGGAGCTTGTAAATTTTCGGCTCGATGAACTATATGTTCTATCTACGCCAAAAATTTACCGCACAGCCGCAAAAATCATCTAAAAATACCGCGCCCTAAAGTTTTGTATTTTAAATTCGGCTTTAAAATTTACAAATCTCGCCTTAGCCCCACAATAAGACAATTTCGTATAAATTTGACGCGATTATATAAAAAATAGCTTAATAGGCTATAAATTTGCGAGCCAAGGATAGTGAGCTAAGCCGGCATTTAGCTTTCGCGCCTTGCCCGGCTCCAAATTTTACCCGCCAAGACGGCAACGCAGGATTTGCAAACGGCGAGATGCAATCAAATTTACCGAATTTGACGCAAAAGGCAAGCATATCGGCAAATCCGCTTAAAAACACAAACCAAACCGCGCGAACAAATTTACAAAAATCAAAATTTAACGCCGTGCGCTAGATAAATGCAACCAGCAAATTTACCGACCGAATTTAACTAACCCTTTAAGCCTTGTAGTATTTTAGAGCTTTAAATTTTCGCGTACCGTATGCGCCGTAGTAGCGGCAGTTAAAATCAGCAGCGTCAAATTTGAGAGCGACACGGCCGCAAATAGCGATAAAAACGAGGCAAAAAGCGCAATAGCAGCCCCGTCTCGCATCCCGTCAAGCATCGCCAAATCCTTAAAATTAGTAAAATTTTAGCACGCTAATTTAGTTTAATATCCCCAAAATTTCATCCCTTACGGCGTCAAGATCGTCGCTGATCGTATAAAGCGACAGATCCTCCTCGCTGACGGCTTTTTCGCGTATCAGCGTGGTTTTGATAAAATCGTCAAGCTTACTCCAAAACTCGCTTCCGATGAGGAAAATTTTAGCTTTTTTGGCGCCGATTTGCGCTAGTACCAGGATCTCAAATAGCTCATCAAGCGTCCCAAAACCGCCCGGAAACACCAAAAACGCGCTCGAACGCTCGATAAGAGCGAATTTACGCGCGGATAGGTTAGAAAAAATAAAGCTGGTCGTGGCGTATTTGTTCGTCACTTGCTCAAACGGAAGCACGATATTTAGCCCGACGGACGGACTTTTGCCGCTCTCGTACGCGCCCTTGTTCACCGCCTCCATCACGCCGGGTCCTCCGCCGCTAATCACGGCAAAACCGCCGTCGGCAAGCTCTTTTGCGAGGCTAAAAGCCATTTTGCAGTATTTGCTATTTTCGTCAAATCTAGCCGAGCCGAAAAACGTAACGCTCGGGTTTTTGTATGTCATAAAATCCCTAAATTTAGCCAGATCGTTTAAGATTTCATCCATCGTCTCTCTTTTTAGTTTAAATTTACGCGCTAGAGCCGTAAACCGCTACCGAATTTACCGCGCAAGCGTAAAAGCGATGATAGCTAAAACGGATTTAAAAATAGATGACATGCGATTAAATTTGAGATAAATTTAAGTATGTTTTAAATTTGTAAAATCGCTAAGACGGTTTAAATTTAGCCGAATTTATCAAAGGTTTTGGTATCAAACGGCGAAAAATCGGCCAAAACCCACAAAACCGTCGCCTTAGCTTTTAGCGCGTAAATTTATTCTCCGGTTTATAAAAATAGGCTCGCTTGCAAATTTAGCCTACGCCGCGATTTTGCTCTAAATTCGGCCAGACCGCGGCTTGATTTTAAACGCTTTTAGAAAAATTCGCTCAAATTTAGCACTAACGCAGCTGCTCTAAGCGCTCTTTTTTAGTGCCGATTTGAGTAATCTGGATGCCGAAGTTACCGTCTACGATGACCACTTCCCCAAGAGCTATAACTTTGTCGCTGATTAAAATTTCAAGCGGGTCGTTTGCTAGCTGATTTAGCTCGATGACCGAGCCTATATCCATCGTGAGTACGTCTTTTAGCAACATCTTTTTTGAGCCGATACGCACGCGAATAGGCAAACGAACGTCCATAATCAGACCGATATTTCGCATCTCGTCCGCGCTTAGCTCGCTTTTTGGCGAGTGAGAAGGCGAGGCGGCGACCGTTTCTTTTTGGTCTTTGCTAAAAAATTTAACGAACGAAAAGTCCGCTATCATAGCGATTTGCTCATCTAAATCGGCGATTTTAACCGGATAGATATATACCTTTTCATACGCGCTAAGGTCTAAAATCGCGTTTTCGTCGAGAAAATTTACTTTTGCGATTTCAAAACTGAGCTTTGGCATGCCTTTTTGCGCGCCAAGGCTCGTAGAAAACGCGCCCAGGATATTTGAGAACACCTCTTTTGCCGCATCTAGTTCATCTTCGCTTAAATTTTCATTGCGAGATATCTCCTCCTCACCGAGCATCCACTCGCTTACCGCGCTTACTAGCACGGGCGTAACCGCTAGCATTATCTTTGCGTTTATATCGCCGCTTACGCTCACGTTAGCCACGGCTAGAGGAGGTTTGATGCCTTCTTGCCCCGGGGCGTCGTATTCGTTTCTCTCGCCGACTCCGGGCGTCTTGCCGGTCAGTCCTTCGATCGTAGCTTTTATCTCGTTTGCGAAAATTTTAAAAAATTCATTCATCTCGTTCGTCCTCGTCTAGTATATTTTCTTCGTTTTCGTCGTCTTGGTCGTAGCTCATGAGCTTAGCCTTACGCTCTTCTTCGTATTTTTCCAAGATATTTTTGATCTCGTCTTTATCGCTTCTGATTAGCTCTTCTATGCGGATAGATTTTCTAAATCTATGCAGCCCGACTTCAGCCAAAAATACCTCTTTTTTATCTATCGTGACGATAGCTTTATCGTTTGCGGAGCGGTCAAGGCGCAATATATCGCCCTCTTTTAAATTTAAAAATTCATTCACGCTCACGATGCTTTCGCCTAGTATCGCCTCGTATAACACCTCTGCGCGTCCGATTAGCGTTTTTAGCTCTTTGTTTCTGCTCTTTTTCGCGCTCGTTTCGCCTAGCATTATATCGCGGTTAGCTAGGCGGCTTAAAATCGGCTCTAGGTAGATAACCGGATAGCAGATATTTATCATACCGCTTGAGTTGCCGACTATGATCTCCATAACGACCATTATCACGATCTCGTTTTGGCTGACGATTTGCACGACGTTTGGACTGCTTTCTTTTGCCTCTACGTTTGGATACATATCAGTCACCGTAGCCCAGCTTTCCTTTAGGCGCTGCATTATCATCCTTAGGATCGCGTCGAGCAAATTTATCTCTATATCGGTTAGCTCTCTGCTAGTCTCAAAACCCTCGCCGTTGCCGCCTAGCAAGCGATCTATCATAGGAAATGCGATGCTTGGGTTTATTTCTAAAACGCAGTTGCCGTCAAGCGGCTTGATAGAAAAAACGTTAAAGCTAGTGGGACTTGGCAAACTCATCAAAAACTCGCCGTAAGTCATCTGATCTACGCTATGCAGACGAATTTCTACGATGCTACGCATAACGCTTGAGATTTGAGAGGCTAAATTTCGCGCTAGCTTGTCGTGAATGCCCTTTATCGCGCGTAGTTGCTCTTTGCTGACGCGATTTGGGCGCTTGAAATCATAGATTATTACTTGACGCTGTTCTTCTTTGCCGCCTTCGCCTATAGACTCGCTCGCCTCCTCGTCGTCTACGACCTCGAGTAGTGCGTCGATCTCTTCTTGACTTAAAATATCCGCCATTATTTACCTTCGAGTTTCTTTCTTATTTTTTCCATTAAACGCTTATGTATCTGAGAGATGCGCCCCTCTGATATCTGCAAGATCTCGCCGATCTCTTTTAGACTCAGCTCCTCATAATAATAAAGCTGAACGATGAGCTGGTCGCGCTCCTCGAACTCGTTTAAAATTTGAGTTATCTTTTCTATCAGATCTTCTCTCTCTACTCGCTCAAACGTATTTTCCTCGCTCATAAGCTCCATCTGATCGTCGATACTAAGCACGCCGACGACGGCGCTTACGTTCCTAGCCTCTCTTATCTTTTCCACGCTTTCTTCAAGCATAGCGGCTAGATATTCATCCTCAGGCTCGCGCTCGAATTTATTAAAGTATTCGTTCACCAATGCATCAATATTTTTAACCAAAGTACGATCTGCGCGACTAACTACGTCAAGTCCGCGTAAAAAATCAAGCATAGCGCCGTAAACTCGTTTTTGCGCATATCCCCAAAACGAGTCGTTTCGCTCTTTGTCGTATTTACGAGACAGCCTAACCATCTCCTCAAGCCCGGCGCCCATTAGATCGCTAACGTCGATATGAGCCGGTAATCGCTCCTTTAATCTAAACGCCATAGCTCTAAGCGCCGGCGTATAAGCTAGTACGATATCGTCTTGTTCTTTTTTTATCGTTTGAGCGTAGGGATTAGGCTGCTTTTGCATTGCTTTCGTCGCCCCTACCCAAGGTCTGCTTTATTAGGACGCGTTCGCTGCCAAGCTGACCCAAAATAGTATCCATGCGCTTTTCCCTAAGCCCGAGCTCCGAGACTAGATAATCGGAGCGCTTTTCGTATTCGTCTTTATCAAAAGGCTTTTTAAGCGTGATATCGACATAGTTTATGATAATGATATGGATCAAAAGATGAAAAAAAAGCGTGATAGCGAAAGTATACATAATCATCTCTAAAGGCTCGTTAAGCTTTAGCGCCGAGAAAACCACGCCGGCAAAAAATCCGCAAACCGTAAAAAATGCTATAAAATTTTCAGCTCTCAAAATCAAATCCTAAAATTTAAATTTGTTCCAGCAAACGCCTAGAAAACGCGCTAAAACTGCTTATCGTACCCGTATCAAGCACTTTTTGTTCCAATTTTTTAAGAAGCCTTGATGCTATCTGTTTCATCTGCTCGCTAGCAGGACCTGTCTCGTTATCGTCGGTAAAAAGCGTGCGGTATTTTATACTCCTAGATACGTCCTTATCCTCGCTGATGTAGCCTAAAAATTCGAGCCTCGGAGCATCTTTGATATTTGCTTGCGCTACCTTTCTTATATGCTCAAAAATTCTAGCAGCCTCTTTTTCGTTTCTTACCATATTAAAAACCATTAAAAAATCGTCTTTTTGCTTAGCCGTCATTTTAATCACGGCGTAAGCATCGGTTATAGCTGCGGGATCTGGCATCGTAACTACTATTATCTCATCGGCGGCTTCTAGGAAAAAGTCGTTATTTTTGCCGATACCGGCTCCCGTATCTATGATTACGAAGTCAAGCTCGTCCAGACTGCGCGACTCGTCAAAAAACCGTTCGTATAAAAATTGATTGTTAAATTTAAGTATATCTGCGCCGTTTTCGCCAGGAATAAGCGTTAAATTCGGCTTTATCTCGATCAAAATATCTTTTAGGGAACACTCGCCTTTTAATACGTGCAACAAATTTTTACCCGCTCGCACGTTTAAGATAACGTCAAGGTTAGCCAGGCCGATATCTGCGTCAAAAAGCGCGACCTTGTAGCCGCTTTTAGCTAGGACGTTGCCTAAATTTGCGCTTATCGTGCTTTTACCCACCCCGCCCTTTCCGCTCGTTACGGCTATAAATTTAGTATTTTTAGCCCTAGTTCTGGCGCTTACCATATCTTGTAGCTTTTGGGCTTGGTTATTCATTTTTTGTCCTTATTAAAGCCCTGCAATACGCAATCGACCAAAAATTCGCTCCTAGCGGCCATTATATCGTCTGGCACCTCTTGACCTAGGCACAAAAAGCTAACGGGCTTACCAGTTTCGTAAACTAGCGAAAATACGTTACCGAAAATCTTCGTCTCGTCAAATTTGGTAAAAATAAAAGTATCCACGTCAAGGAAGCTAAAGCTATTATAAACCTCTAGCAAATCCTCGACCTTAGATCCGGCCGAAAGCACTAAATTTACGTCTATTTCCGCATCGCTACGCTTTAAAAAAGTCTCTAGCCTAGCCAGCTTTTCCTTATCGTATTGCGAGCTGCCGGTGGTGTCTATCAAGATCACGTCGCAGTGATTTAGTTGCTTTAGCGCATTTTTAAAATCATCGGCCTCTATGACGTCAAGTATCGGTAGCTTCATCATTTTAGCGTATTGAAATAGCTTCTCGACCGCCCCGATACGATACGTATCAAGCGTTATTATGCCGGTTTTTGCCCTCTTGCCCTCGCCGTAGGCAAAACGCGCTGCAAGCTTTGCTAGCGTCGTAGTTTTACCTACTCCGGTCGGTCCTACCAGCATCATTATCTTTTGTTTACCGTCAAATTCGTCGCTCCTACAAGGCAGCATCTTTCGTAGCAGCGAGCTAAAATACCTTTTTACCGCAGTCGGACTGGCCTTCATCTGAGGCGGGACGTTTTCTACGGTTATTTTCATTATCTGCTCTAGATGCTCGTCCTTCATCCCGCTATTTTTAGCTTCTTTATAAATTTCAGCAAACTCGGGCGGTATGGCGATATGGTTTCTAGCCGCGGTCTTCTCCTCCCAAAACATATTTGCGATCAAATTTATCTTTTCGCTTAGCGCGCTTACTTGCTTAGAGACTTCGTCTATTTTTTTGTCGTAGTTTTGCTCCTGGCGCACGGGCGGCGAGTCTAGGTTTGCGATTTGGCTTATTTCTTTGGCCGCTCTTGATATATTTAGTAGTATATCTTCGCCGCTTTGAGGAGCGTCGCTAGGCTCTATCTTGGCGGGCTGGATACTAACCGGTTTAGCCGCAGGCGGAGTTTGCGACAAAAAAAACTCTTCGCCGGAGGCTACTTTTTGCGCTTTTTTGGGCGGTTTTTGCGCATCCAAAAACTCCTCGTAGGCCTTTAAATTTTGTTTTTGAGACTGGCGTTTTTTAGGTTCTGCCGCAGGGTCTTCTTCGACGCTTACTAAAATTTCGTAAAGCGGCTTTTTGTTTATCGTCTTTGGCTGAATTTGCTTTGTGGTTACCAAAATCGCCCTTTCGCCGCACTCGTCTTGCGCCTTTTTGAGAGCCTCCATACTGCTCTCGCCGGTAAACGTGTAAAATTTCGTCGCCAATTTCTCTCCTTCGTCCCAGTTACGTTTTATCGTCCGAGCCGCCTTTTTCGGACTGATTTCATCTTAGCTTTCGCGGTTTTGTTTTACGCTTATTAGCTTTTTTAAATTTATCCGCAAAGCCAAACCTAACTTATAATTCGCTAAACCTCAAAACCCTAAATTTTAACGCCTACGCGCAAGCAGTTTTCGTTCCGAGGTTTCGCCTGTTTTCATGCTTTGCAGCTAAACTTAGTTTAGCTCGTATTTGACGTCGCGGTTATTGTGCCGATAAAAATTTAAACGAAAATTCGCCGATTTATTTTTATCGCTAAAAAGGGCGGCCAAATTTCGCTTAGTTTATAAATTCGCTCAAAACAGGGCCCGCAAACGTAAAGATTAAAATCCCGAATTTAGCAAATTCTAATCCCGCAAGCATAAACGCGCTTCATCGTCCCAAGCGGCAAAATCACGCTAGCTCTACTTTTTACGCCCGGATGCGGTAGCGCAAGCCGCGCGTCGTTTCTGTTTCGTCCGCTAAAATACAAAATATCTATATCAAGCGTTCTAGGCGCGTTTTTAAAGCTTCGCACGCGCCCCAAACGCCTCTCCAAATTTGCCGTTATTTTTAAAATTTGCCTCGCGGCAAGACTCGTTTGCAGGAGCGTTACGGCGTTTGTGAAATCAGCCTGCTCCTTAAACCCAAACGCCTCGTTGATGAGGAGGGCCGAGTTTTCGACGACGTGAAACCTGCTGTCTCGGCTGAGCTTAAAATGCAGCCGACAAAAGCGCTTTTTCACGTCGCCGATATTACCGCCGAGCCCCAAAATAACGCTATTTTTAAAGCCCGGTTTAAAATCAAAAACCTTCGGGAAAAAGAGGCATTTGCTAAACCGCCTCGCCCCCGCTACTCTCATAAAATTTCAGCCCCGTTTTCGCGTACGACCACGACGTCCTCGATGCGCACGCCAAATTCGCCGGGCAGATAGATCCCAGGCTCCACGCTAAAGACCATCCCCTCTTTTAGCACGGCCTCTCCGCGCTTTGAGATGAACGGAAGCTCGTGGATATCGACTCCGACGCCGTGTCCGGTGCTGTGGAAAAACGCTTCGCCGTAACCATGCCTCGCGATAAAATCCCTAGCCGCCGCGTCGATCTCGCGCGCCTTTTTGCCGGGCATAACCGCCGCGATCGCCAGAGCTTGCGCCTCTTTTACGATCTCGTAAATTTCTTGGCGTTTGGCGTTTTTAAAATTTTGCTCCTTGCCGAAGTTAAAATTTTCGTCAAAGCACGCCGTGCGCGTCCTATCCGAGCAGTAGCGGTTAAATTTAACCCCCGCGTCCAGCAGGAGCAAATCGCCCTGCCGTAGCCGCTTTTTACTAGGCAGAGCGTGCGCTTTTGCGGCGTTTTCGTTGATCGCGACGATAGGCGAAAAGCTAAGCGCGAGATCGCCCTTTTTCTTAAAGATGAGCTCGGCGTTAAAAAATAACTCCTCTTCGCTCATCCCTTCGCCGCTAGCGCGCACGAACGCGGCAAATTCGTCAAATCTTTCCGCACCCAGCTGTGCCGCTTGCTTTAAAATTTTTATCTCGTCTTCGGTCTTTACTATGCGCGAAATTTGCGAAAAATTCGCCCGCGCCTTAAATCTTACCCCAAGCCATTTGCTAAGCGCCCCCCACTCGCCCGCGCTAAAATCGTACGGGTTATACGCAAGCTCCTTTACGCCCATTTTTCGCAAAAACAGTCGCGCGTCTTTTATCAAATTTCGCTCGACCTCGATCACTTCGGTGTCTTTGCAAAGCTCGCGCGCCTCGATGCTATAACGCGCATCGGTGAGGAAAAATTTGCGTCCGCCGAGGCTTAAAAATATCGCGTTGTCGCAGCTGTATCCGCACTCGTAAAATACGGCGTTTTCGTCCTTTAGGATAAAATTTTTCAAATCTTGCCTCGTTTTACTCCGCTTTTTCGCCCGCTCTTGCGGCTTTCATAGCTTTTATCTGCTCAAAAATTTGCAGCATCGCAATCATAGCTAGGTGGTAGCCCACAGGCCCAAAGCCCACGATCTGTCCCGCAGTTACCGGCGCTATGAGGCTTTTTTGGCGGAATTCTTCGCGGCGGTGGATGTTGCTGATATGCACCTCGATGACCGGAAGTCCGACGGCTGCGATAGCGTCGCGGATCGCGATAGATGTGTGCGTGTAGGCAGCTGGGTTTATGATGATGCCGTCAAATTCGCCGAAGCACTCTTGGATCTTATCCACCAACTCGCCCTCAAAATTGCTCTGAAAAAACTCGATCTCTATATCGTTTTGCTCGGCAAAAAGCTTCATCTGCCCGTGGATATCCTCCATCTTCATCGAGCCGTAGATATCAGGTTCGCGCGTGCCCAGCATGTTGATATTCGGGCCTTGGATGACCATTAGTTTAGATTTTGTTTCCATTTTTAGCCTTTTAAAAGATTTAAATTTAGCCTTGATTATACATTTTTTAAGCTAAATTTTCGCTACAATCACGAAAAATAGGAGCTTAAAAATGATCATCGTTAAACCGAAATTTACAATGCTATGCGACGAAAATTTTACCGTTTTAGAGGACGGGGCGGTTGCTTTTGATGAGCGTGTCCAGGCCGTTGGCGAGGCTGAGCAGCTGCGCAAAAGATACCCTAACGCGCGGTTTTTCGAGTATCCGGATGCCGTTTTGGCGCCAGCTTTTATCAACCCGCACGTACATCTGGAATTTAGCGCAAACAAAACCAGCCTTGTTTACGGCGATTTTTTAGAGTGGCTAAGCTCCGTTATCGCCTCTCGCGGCGCGCTCTCGCAGGCGGCAAACGACGCCGTCATCGCCTCTGCGATAAAAACCATGCAGCGTAGCGGCGTGGCAAGCTTTGGTGCGGTTTCTAGCTTTGGCGGGGATTTGGACGCGTGCGCGAACTGCGGCGGGCGGGTCGTGTTTTTTAACGAAATTTTAGGTACGAACGAAGCCGCGTTAGAGCAAAATTTGGCAAATTTCACCGCCCGCTTTGAAGAGTCGCAAAAGCGCAAAAGCCCGCTTTTTACGCCCGCGGTTTCGGTGCACTCGCCCTACTCTACGCACCCTGATTTAGCCGCTGCGGCGCTAAATTTAGCCCGCGAGCAGGACTTGGTCGTATCAACGCATTTTATGGAGAGCGAGCATGAAAAAAACTGGCTAGAGCAAGGTATTGGTGGCTTTAAAGAGTGGCTGGGCAAATTTAACCCCGCCGCGCGCCCGCTTTATACGCCAAGCTCGTTTGTAGCGATGTTTGCAGGCATTCGTACGCTCCTTACGCACTGCGTTTGGACGGTTGATTTTTCTGGCTTTGACCCGGAGCTTCACAGTCTCACGCACTGCGCGGTTTCAAACAGGCTGCTTAGCAAACGCACGCTAAATTTACGCGCCGCGCTGGACGTGGGAGCGAGCATAAACATCGGCACGGACGGGCTTAGCTCAAATATAAGCCTAAATTTCCTTGACGAGCTACGGGCGAATTTACTCATTCACGCCGATTTTGATCCACTTGAATTAGCTAAAATTTTGCTTCTAGCATCGACAAAAAACGCGGCAAAGGCGCTAAATTTAGACGCAGGCGAGATAAAAGAGGGCAAGCTGTCCGACCTCGCGCTCTACGGCGGTTTTGCAGACGCCGACGCGGCGCAGCTACCGCTAATGCTCATTTTGCACGCGGGGGGCTGCGAGCGGCTATTTGTCGGCGGCGCGGAAGTAAATTTAAAGCAAATTTAGCGGCGATTTAAACTAGCCGTCTCGCTAAGAGCGTGCCGCAAGGCAAATTTAAAGGAGAAAAATGGAAACTAAAATCGGCGACATCTTTGCCGTAAGATTAAAAAGAAAGGGCGTTTATTTCGTCGCGCAAATCCTTAGCGGCGGCGATGAGGCGGGGCGTTTCGCGGTCGTTTTAGACCTATTTACGAAGGAGCCGCCAGACCTAAAAGAAGCGGCAAAGCTAAAGCCGTTTTACTTTGGTCATCACTTTTGGGAGCGCGAGGAATTTTATCTAAGCACGGATGAAATTTTGGATGCCAAGCCCGTTTTTATCGGCAATGCCGCGCCCATTTGCAAGCCGCCCAGACAAGCAAGCCTGCAAAATACGGAGCAAATTTGCATGCAGCTTGCGTGGAACGAGCTGCCAAAGGATATCAGGGATAAATTTAAGTCCGCGAGCAAGCAAAAACTTGAAATAAGGCAACTGCAAGACCGCGAATTTTACGCCGAGTTTGCGCGGCAAAATCCGTTTTGCTACGAGATAAAAAGCGAAATTTGGGATGAAAATTTAAAAAATTTTTTAGAATCAACGCCGATGATAACGAATATAGAGCTAAACTGCGCCGCAAAAAGCCTAGATATCTCGCGCACGTACGTAAAAGAACTAACCCTAGATACTAGCAGCACGCAGGAAGTTTTGCTAAACGACTCGCTGTATAGGCTCACGCTAAAGGGCGACGCCTCGCGGCTAAAAAGCGTGCGCTGCCCCTTTGACGGCGAGCTTTTAGGCATCCAGCTAGAGCTAAAGGGCGGCGGATTTTGCGTTAGCGGGCTTGAAGAGTTGCGCGAACTACGGATATTTTCGCAGCGCGGCGAGTGCGTCGATCTAGCGGATGTTGCGGCGAGTTTTCCGAATTTACGCGAAATTTTCATAAATGCGCAGGGCGGTACGCTAAAAAATATCGACGCGCTTGCTAATCTCAAACGACTCCAAGCTATGCGGCTTAGAGAAGTTTACGGATTTGAGAGTTTTCCGGCGAGGGAACGGCTGCCGCATTTAAGGCGTCTTTGGCTACGGTCGGTTCCAAAAACGGTCTGCGAGGCGGCAAAAAGGGAGTTTAAAGACATAGAGGACATTGAAATCAAACAGCCTCGAAGCGATCAGTGGCTGGAGGCGAATTTAAACAATCCGTTACGCGGCTGGGACGGCAGAGAGGGCGTAAGCGCGGCGGCGTCCAAAAAGGCGATGAAAGCCTACGCAGACGCGCACAAAACGCTAAGCGCGATTAAAGCAGAGCCTGTTAGCAAAGAGCTGGAGACGGCGAGCAAAAACGCAAAAGCACAAACTAGCAAAAAGGCGGCGAGGGCGGGTAAATTTGATACAGCTAGCGCAGGTAGCGCGGCGGCGCGGGATAAAGTTTTAAAAGATTTTATCTCCGTTTTTAATGCAGTAGGCGCGGGGCGGGGCATCGACACCATGGAGCGCGAGGAGATATGGGAGGCGTTTTGCAAGCTTTGCGAACTAGCCGCGGTAAGCGAAAAAGACCGAGAAAAAATCTGGGAAACAAACGCAGAGTTTTGATCTTCGCTTGCTTTGAAAACTAAGTCCGCAAAAACCAAAGCGCCGAATTTAACCGCCTTTTTCAAATTCGGCACGAAAATTCCTTGCTTTTAATCTGCAAATTCGCGCCCCTAAATCACCGCCCAAATGCCAATCTAAAACCGACAAAAAATTTACCGTAAAACGCGCGCTAGCTAAATTTATAAATTTAAATGGTAAAATGCGCCCCGATTTTAAATGAATTAAAGGAAAAAAATGGGATTTTTAAGGTTTATTTTCACGCCGATCGCGGCGATTTTTAGGTTTATAAACACCTATTTTAAGGCGATGCTCTTTTTACTCATCGTCTTTTTGATATTTTTTAGCGGCAAGGGCGAAAACGTAAATCCGCCCAACCTAACCCAGATAAATCTATCGGGCGCGATAATGGACGCAGGCGAAGCGCTAGAAAAGATCGAGGCCGCGCGCAAGGACGGCGACATCAAGGGTGTGCTGCTTTATATCGACAGCCCGGGCGGCGCGCTGGCGCCTAGCGTCGAGCTGCACACGGCGATCAAAAATCTACGCGCCGCAAAGCCAGTGGTTGCGTATGCGGGCGGGTCGATGACTAGCGGTAGCTACTACGCGGGTGCGGGCGCAAACAAAATTTTGGCAAATCCTGGCGCGTTTATCGGATCGATCGGCGTGATAATGCAAGGCGCGGATGCTAGCGAGCTAGCGGCTAAAATCGGCGTCTCGCAGCAAATCGTAAAAGCGGGCGAGTATAAAGAGGCGGGGACGTTTCTGCGCCCGTGGAGCAAGATCGAGCGCGAGCAACTGCAAGAGCTCGTAAACGCCAGCTACGAGATGTTCGTAAGCGACGTGGCGGCGGATAGAAATCTAGACGCGAACAAAAGCAAAGAGTGGGCGAACGCGCGGGTATTTCTCGCTAGAGACGCCGCAAAGCTCGGACTCATCGACGAGGTGAGCGATTATTATTCAGCGCGCGCCGAGCTAGAAAAGCTAAGCGGTGTGGCCGAGCCCGTCTGGGCAAAGCCGTCCGTCTACGAAAAAGCGATGCAAAAATTTATAAATCAAGGCACAAACTCGCTAATCTCGGCGTTTTTTGAGGCTAAGGCAAGGTAAAATTTAAAGGCGTGCCGTGAAAATAATCTCGAAATTTAAAGACAACTACGACTTTATGGTATCAAAATACGGCCTTGACGAGACGCTAGTCTATGACCGTAGAAACTCGACTCCAGTCGGCGCAGATGAGCTATGGAGCCTTAGCCGGGCCGATAAGCCGTTTTTAGAAAACGCCGGTTTGCGCTACAAAGTACGCGGAGGCAAGGACGGCAAGCTTGTTACTGATTTTTATGCGTGCAAGGATATGCCGCGCCTGCTTCACTCCGTGATTTTTATCGGCAAAAACTTGGTTCATATTTTCGCCGCCGAGGGCAAAATTTACACCGATTTCGACCTTGCAGAAAACGAGCGAGAGGAGATGTATTTTAACGGCGATATTTTGACGTTTAAAGACGGATTTTGCGCTTATATCGCCTCGCGGTTTGAGAGCGATATTTTGCGCTTCGCCGCGCTTAGGGCAAACGACCCGGCGGCTATTAGCAGCGCCGATAGGGCTAGCGAGAAGGAAAATTTAAGCGCACCCACAGTGTTTTTTAAAAGGACGCAAACTACCGACTTCGTAGCGATAAATCCGCAGCTTAGCGCGATGGGGCTTTATCTGGACGCCGATTTCGTCTGGCAGAGTTTAGTTGAGTTTTTATCCGCGAAAAAAGACGCTGAGGCTCCCGTAGGCATGGTGCCAAACGAGATAAAAATCGCTAGCAAAGGCTTTGACGCAAAGCGTTCGTTTCGTCCGAAGATGAAATAACGCAGGCACCCTAGCCTAAATCGCTTTTTTATCTTTTCCTCCCGCGCGCCGTTTAAAAGATAAGCTTGGCGCAAAATACGACTCGTTTTTGGGTTAAGGCGTCAATAAATTTAAGCGACTACGCCGCGCCTTTTAAACGCCGATAAATTTAACCGCGCCCTTTGCGCCGATAAAACCGCAAATTTAAAATGTCGATTTTAAACGCAAAAGCCGCGAAACGATAAAATTTGCCGTAAATTTAAAACATAAAATCGCGCTGTCGCTGGTTTTGAAGTGTAAATTTAAAGGCGTCCATTTTAACGCGACATAATTTTATCGACGCTTTAAGGCGATGAAAATTCATCGTTTCTAAGGCGCAAAGCGGTAATCAAAATAAACGCGGCGCAGCCTAATGGCAAAGTCGCGCGACTAGTAAATTTAGCTAACGGCTCGGTCTTATTTGCGAGGTAAATTACGGCAAATAAAGCATAAATCAATGACTAAATTTGCGGCGCCAGCCCCCAGTTCGCAAGCCGAGTTTTAAAATTTACTTCGCCAGCGCCCTTAACCGCTCGTAACCCAGCCCCTCTACCAAAATATAGCTAGCATCGATAAAGCGGTAGCTCTCGCGCGGCAGACGCGAGATAAACTCTGCGTAGTCTAGCTCGGCTAGCACGCGGTAGCGGGAGGCCTCGCCGTCATCATCGCTTTCGTTGCCGCCGTCGCATCCTTCGCCGCCTACTAGCGTAATTTCCCAGTGCGCGACGTCTTTTGGCTTAACAAAGTCCAAATTTTGCCACTCCACAAAAGGCTCGTAAGGCAAAATAGTCGGCACACCCTGCGTAAGCGCGTACGAGCCGACGATCTCGCCTTCGCCATTTGCGCGGTAAAAGCGCTGGTTTGCGCCGTAAGCGTCAAGGTATTGTACCGCGGTTAGGCACTGGCTAAACTCCTTTGCGGGGCTTTGCGCGGCTAAAATTTCATCTATGATCGCGCGATTTAGGGCAAAAGGCCTAACGACGCCGTAGCAGTGATTTACGGTCGCGCCGTCCTCCAAATGTCCTTTTATCGCCCGCAAACCCGAGTTTATATCGCGCTCGTAGTCAATTTTTTCTATCGTTTCTCGCGTATAGATTTTTCCGTCCTCGCCCCTGATGTCGCTTCCTAGCCTTTGTGATAAAATTTGTAGATACGAGATAGCTAAAACCCAGTCAAATACCATCGCGGGCGTATTTACGCGTACTTTGTAGCTTTCCTCCTCAGTGTCGTAGCTAAGCTCAAATCCCCGCCCGCTCTTGCCCCAAATGCCTAAAACTATGCCCTCGCATTCGTCTAAAAGCGAGCTTAAAAACACCTCTTTATCAAAATTTTTGGCATTCTCGTCTATGCCAAACACCGCCAAATCAGGTATCAGCTCCGTAGCCTTGCCTACGCTCATTACGCTAAAATATCCCAAAAATAGCGGCCGCTTTTTATTTTTGACGCTAAATTCTACGCTCATCATTTCTCCTTTTAAACCGCTATTATAGCAGACGCTGGACAAAAAAGCCGGCGCGAAATTTGCGGATAAATTCGGCGCTATTTAGGGTTAAATTTAAGAGCAAGGCGCGGGTTTTGATTTGATAAATTTAAACGGGTAAAAAGCGGAGCCAAATCAGGCGGCAAATTTGTAAAAACGGCGGGAATTTAGGCGCGTAGAGTTTGCGACGCGGGTAAATTTAGCGCCCGTTTAGACGCGATGGAAATTTGACGTGAAAATTTAAGCAAACGACCAAATTTAAGCAAGGCTGCGGCGTGCGTTTTGCGGCGTTTGCTTGCGTTAAAACGCCTAAATTTACTTAAATCTAGTGACCCAGCTTCCCAGATTCGTATCGACTTTGACCTCGATTATCTTGCCGCATCCCTCATCTAGCATAAATTTGATCTCTTCGCTAAAATTTAGCTCAAAACCCTTACCCAGCCGTGCTCGCACATCTTTTAGAGGTATTTTTTGAACCGACTTCCAATCAAAATCCTCGGGATCGTCTTTGTTTGGCGTCTTCTGCTCTATATCCACGAAATTTTCGTCTCTTTTACCCACGCGGATCGTCGCTTTCGCATCGTATCCCAAGCCTATAAAATCGTTCCACCGCGCAGAGCATCTGCCCCTGTTTATCTCCATGCCCCAAAGCTCCACGCCGTCTTCTAGCGCCCTAAATATCAAAAATCTCGTATCGTGCGAGCCTATACGGCGGTCCCAGTAGTCTCCGTAGACCGTCGATGTGGTGGTGGTCGTTAAATCTAGCTCGTATGGTGCGGCGTCTTGCGCCGAGGCTACCGCGCCTGCTATCAGCGAGGCTGCAAATGCGGAATGTAATTTTTTCATTTTTCTCCTTTAAATTTATTCGTTACTTTTGCGCTAAATTCGGCTAAATTTTAGCGCGAAATTTGCGGCAAGAGACTGCCGCCTAGCATAATTTATCAAACGCCGCAACGCAAGTTTGCCCCCCGAGCCCAGACCGCCTCGTCAAAAGCCGAGGTACGCGGTGCAAGCAACCTAAATTTGGCGCAAGTACGGCCTTTGCTTACGGAGCTAAAATTTGCGCTCTTTTAAAGACGCCCTCTACGCAAGCCGCCGTATAAAACCGCTTTTACTCCGCCGTGCGCGCTTGCAGCACCGCGCTTAGGGCGGCAAAGCCGTATTTCGGCAAGAACTAGGAAAATTACCTTGCGGGTGCAGGCTAGTTCTATTGCCGCGGCGAAATAAAACCAAAGGCGACGCGAAATCTAAATCGCTTCGCTAAATTTTGCAAGATGAGGCAAAATTTTGCGTCGCGGGCTCTTAGCCGCAAACAAAAATCTAAGCAAGGGCAAGACGCCGCCTAACAGCTTTGCTTATCGCCTAGCTCGCACGCCTTTTTTCGCATTTGCTTTGCTCTTTTCGCGTC
>ERZ773087.1087-NODE-1087-length-18241-cov-40.925492_pt1 | contig 18241 bp, 19 predicted proteins | sample MGYA00511375_ERZ773087 | MGnify/ENA primary metagenome ERZ773087 (study PRJEB29015, sample SAMEA2737995) | human oral metagenome | biome: human oral; feature: human-associated habitat; material: dental | place: China | collected 2063 ...
AATGTTCTACCAACCACCAACCGAACCATGTTTTCCCAGCAGCTGAATAAGCTTCCGAAGAATTATCACATTAATCTGTTCGTTACTTAATTTACAAGTGGAATTTCATTCTTCAAAGGATGAGGATGCGTTTGTTTCTTGTTTAATCCAAAATTCTTGTAATGTTAGTGTTAATCTGCGCGTATTAAGTTCTCTTTCTCATGGAAATGTATGTCGAACATTTTTTATTCCACAATCTTTGGAATCTGTGGGGCATCATAAGGTGGTTGTTTTAATTCCTTTGGGTGAGCATTCTTCGGAACTTGCTGATTTGGGAAGTGTTATGCATGAGTTCGGCCATGCATTTTCCCTTATTGAAGATATAGGTGGTCCAGATCGTAATAGTCTCTTTGTTGGTAGGTACACCGAGTTGGATCGAGAAAGTTGTGCATCGTTTTTTGAGCAGCTCGCATGGAATTTGGAATTTGTGAGGTCGTGGACGGGTCAGCCGAATTTAAATTTTCCTGGGAAGATCTCTAATTTTAAAGCTTCTTGGTTGGGAACGCTTGTAATTAAAGCGCTATTTGGCTTGGAACTTTTTAATCGTAGAAATATTTCACCATCAGAAGCAACAAAGCTGTTTTCTGAAATTTCATCTGGATTTTCAAGTTGTTTTGGTCCTGAGTTAGAGACGGAATGGTCATTATTTTCCGAGTTCATTTCGCGGGGAATCTCTATGGTAAGGTATTGTTTTGGCCTTCTTACAGGTATTCAAATTCTTTATAAAATAGAGAAAATGGGTGATTTAGGCTGGGAACAGTTCAGGAATTTGGTTTTGCGCGGTAATGAGGGAGAGTCAATTTCTAATCGTGTTGATAAATTTGCTGGAGAAGTTGAAATATCTGAGATGATTGATTTTTGGATTTCCACTTAATGAAATTTACTAATTATCGAAAAGTGCTTACTGGATTTAACTTTATGGAAGCTTGTTCAGCTTCCCTACGTATAACTAGTTTCCGAAAGTAAGGAAAGGCAAGTTAAACAGCATGTTCTTTCTGATTTTCCATCTGTTGGTGTAGATGAGTTGTCCCAGACGCTGAATAAGCTCCATGGATCCGGTAGCGAGTCGATATAATGTGCATTATACTTTGAGTTTATAATTCTCTAAGGAAAATACTTATGGATGTAGTTTATGATTCAGCTGCGGTTACTGTGAATCATCTTTGCCGCACTTTTCGCACCACCGGGAAAGAATTCACCGCACTCGCCAACATTACCTTCACCATTCCGCCGGGGGAGGCCACGGCCATTCTCGGCGTGAATGGTGCCGGCAAAACCACCCTCAGTAAAATCCTGGCCACCTGGCTTTACCCCACTTCCGGCACCGTCAACATTTTCGGCGCCGACGTAGTAACGGCGGCCGCCCACGCCCGCCAACACATTGTGGCGGTCTTCGGCGGCGACCGCGGACTCTACCCCATGCTCACCGCGTGGGAAAACCTCTCCTACTTTGCCGCCATCCGCGGTGCCGCGCTGCCGAAACCCGAGCTCGCCAGCATCCTCGACAGCGTGGGGCTTGCCGACGCAGCCCACCGACGAGTCGAAGAATACTCCAAAGGCATGAAACAACGCCTCCACATTGCCGTGGGCCTCAGCGCCGACGCCCCCATCCTGCTGCTCGACGAACCCACCGTCGGCCTCGACCCCATCGAAGCCGCCCGGCTGCGCGGCACCCTCGCCGAACTGAAAAACCGTGGCAAAACCATCATCCTCACCAGCCACAACCTCACCGACGTGGAAGAACTCGCCGACCGGGTCATACTCATCCACGCGGGCCGCATCAAATACGACCTGCCCCTGGCTCGCTTCAAAGAACTTGCCGGTTACCGGTACCGCATCACCGCCACCCTCCAACACCCTACCACCGAACCCAAGTTCGAAAACCACCCCAATGCTGACGGCACCGTGCGCGTCACTCGGCTCATCACCAGCGACGAACAAACCCTCATCACCCGCATTCTCGAACAGCTCCAACCCTGCGGGCTCGTCGACTTCACCATCAGCCCCGCGTCCCTCGAAGAAGCCTTCACTAACGCGGTCCACAATAACGATGACGATGATGGCGGTGCCGCATGACGAACACGCACCTGTCCGCGCAGCTCCGGGCCATCATCGCCTCCGCCAAAATACAACTCCTCATCGTTGCTAAACGTCCCATGAACATCGCCACCGGGATCATCACCCCCTGGATGTTCCTCTCCCTCTTTCTCATCCCCCGAATCGGCAACCTCAACCAGGACCAAATCACCCACGCCATCTCCGCCACCATCACCGCATCCTTTTGGGCCGCATCCATCTGGAGCGGGGCCGGCATCATCCGCCGCGAAAAATGGATGGGCACCCTCGGGCACACCCTTTCTGGGATGCTCAGCCCCATGGCCGCCATCCTTGCTAAAATGCTCGGCGCCGTCACCTACGACGTCATGCTCATCACCATAAGCACCACCGCGTTCTGCCTCATCTTCCGCATTCCCTTCCACCCCACACACCCTTTCCTGCTGGCAGCCGGCATCATCCTCGTCGCAGTCTTCGGTGTGTGCTCCAGCATCCTCATCGCCGGCCTGCTCATCAACAGCCGCAACCCCTTCCACCTCACCAATGCCTTTGGCACCCCCATGCTGCTTCTCGGCGGCCTGCTCATACCACCCAGCTACCTACCCCCAGCTGTCTCCTGGGTATCCGCCCTCATCAACCTGTATTGGCTCAGGCAATTCCTCTCCTCCCTTACCACCATCCCAGACTGGGGTAGCCTTTTGATCGGCTGCTTCGTTTCCACCTGCTACCTGCTCGGGGCCTGGCTCTGTATCCGCCACATGGTCACCCGCGCAAAAGTGAGGGGCACCTTTGAATTCACATAACCCACCTCGCCAGTTATCGAACAAATTATCGGTAAAATGCCGTGCCGTGGCCGCAACATTCCGCCTAGGCGTCGCCAACTTCACTCGCGGGACCAGCCTCATCATGCTGGTCACCAGCCACATCATCCCCGAAATCCTCCGCATGATCACCTACGTGCTCATCGCCCGCGTCATTGGTGGCGACGCCGCGCAACAATACGCCATTCCCGGGGTGATCGTGCTCGCCACCGCCCGCATGACCATCAGTGAAACCAGCGGCTTGCCTGTCGACGACGTGTGGAATAAAACCCTCGGCAGTAATGTCACCGGCACCCTCTCACCGGCCACCCAATACCTCATCCGCTCCCTTCCACTTGCCGCCGTCGCCATCCTCGGCAGCGCCATCGTTCTCATCATCCTCGGGCCCATGACTACCACCGATTGGACCACCCTCACGGGCGCATGGCTCTGCTCCCTCATCGCCGTCCCCACCGGGCTCGCCCTGGGGCTCACTATCTCCGTGGCGTCGCTTCGCACCGACCTCCACAACCTCGTCCACAACGCCACCGTCGGCATCCTCACCGTCTGCTCCGGGGCCATCATCTCCGTCGCCCACGTGCCGGTCTTCCACGCCATCGGCGAATTCCTGCCCCTCACCCACGCCATCCGCGGCCTCCGGCTCGCCCTTGCCGGGCATTCCGCGCCCCATGCCCAGCTTGCTGAAACCCTCCTCGAAGCCCGCAACGGCCTCATCCTGCTTGCCCTCGCCTACCTGCTATACACCGTCGAAACCGCGCGGGCCCGCAGGAAAGGACAAACCTTCTTCTCAAGCTAACAACCCACCCCGCCACCGCCGTACTGTGCCGCTCCCAAGCCGTCCCCAGTAGCGTCCAGGCCTAATGCTACAGTGAAACCTACCGACAATAACCATCACCAATAGAAGGAGTCAGGTGGATTACACCAACACCCCAGAAGGCTTCCGCTCCGGGTTCATGTGCTTCGTGGGCCGACCCAACACCGGCAAGTCAACACTGACAAACGCCCTGGTGGGGCAGAAAATCGCCATCACCGCCAACCAACCGGAAACCACCCGGCACCCCATCCGTGGCATCGTCCACCGCGACGACGCCCAAATCATCGTGGTGGACACGCCCGGCCTGCACCGGCCCCGCACCCTCCTGGGGGAACGACTCAACGAAGTAGTCAAAGACACCTACGCCGACATGGATCTCATCGCCATCACCATCCCCGCGGACGAAAAAATCGGCCCCGGCGACCGGTGGATCCTCGACAACGTGCGCAAAGTCGCCCCTAAAACCCCGCTCATGGGAATCATCACCAAAATCGACAAGGTCAGCCGCGACCAGGTGGCCCTCCAACTCATGGCCCTCCACAAACTCCTCGGGGAAGACAGCGAAGTAGTGCCGGTCTCCGCAGTCACTGGGGAACAACGCGACATATTATTAGACGTCATCACGTCCCTCCTGCCGGAAGGACCAAAATTCTACCCCGACGACCACGTCACCGACGACGACACCAACACCCGCATTGCCGAACTCGTGCGGGAAGCCGCCCTCTCCGGCCTCAAAGACGAGCTGCCGCACTCCGTGGCGGTTGAGGTGGACGAAATCATCCCCAACCCGGATCGGCCCGGCACCCTTAATGTGCACGTCATCATCTATGTGGAACGACCCGGCCAAAAAACAATCCTCATGGGCAAAAACGGCCGACGCTTCAACGGCATCATCCACGCCGCCCGACCCCAAATCTGCAAACTCCTCGACAGCAACGTGTACCTGGACCTACGGATCAAAGTCCTCAAAAATTGGCAGTCCGATCCGAAGCAACTAGGCCGGTTAGGGTTTTAATGCCACGGGAATCCTATCGGGAACGCGCCCTGGTCATCCGCACCTACGACCTGGGGGAAGCCGACCGCATCATCGTATTCCTCACCCAACACCGAGGGCTAGTGCGGGGCGTGGCCAAAGGCGTGCGCCGGGCTCGCAGCCGATTCGGCTCCCGGCTGCAACCATTCGTCGAACTCGATGTGCAATTCTATGTCGGCCGGGAATTAGAGTCGGTGACGGCGGCGGACACCGTGGGGTTTTACGGCTCCGGCATTATCGACAACATCACCTGCTACACAGCGGCGTCGGCGGTCCTAGAGGCCGCGGAACGCCTCTCGTTGGCCCACGACGAACACGACGACCGGCTGTACCCATTGGTCGTCGACACGCTCAAACAGTTGCAACACGCGCCGGAACCAAAACTGCGGCTTGACACGTTTTTATTGCAGGCCATGACCGTGGCGGGGTGGGCGCCCAGCCTGTATTATTGCGCCCAATGTCAGGCGCCGGGACCGCATCACGCGTTTCACCCGCGGACGGGCGGTGCGGTGTGTGGGACGTGCCGGCCGCCGAAAGCCGTCGACGTGAACCCGGAAGTGCTGCACGCCATGTGGCTGCTGCAACACGACCGGTGGGCGGAAGCTATCACGCTCATCACCGCCCAGGAGCAGGGAGCTTCCGCGCGGGAATCGTCGGAATCGGTGACGTATGAGATTCCCTGTGCCACGGCAATTCACCGGCTCACCAAGGCCCACTGGCAGTGGCACACCGAACGGAAACTCGCAAGCCTTATGGTCTTGGATCAGACTTAAAAAATTTGGCACAATACTAATCGTGACTGAAGAACTAACGCCACCAAACATCCCCGTCGAATTCCGGCCCCGCCACATCGCGCTGGTCATGGACGGTAACGGCCGCTGGGCAGAGCAGCGTGGGTTGAAACGTACCGAGGGCCATAAACGCGGCGAAGCGGTGCTGCTTGATATGGTGGCGGCCTGTCAGGCACTCGATATACCCTACCTATCCGCCTACGCCTTTTCGACGGAAAACTGGCGCCGATCCGCCGACGAGGTGCGGTTTCTCATGGGGTTCAACCGGGACGTGTTGACTCGGCAAAAAATGTGGTTGCACGAGCGGGGCGTGAAAGTTCGGTGGGTGGGACGCCGTCCCCGCCTGTGGCGCAGCGTGCTGCGGGAGCTGGAGTCTGCGGAGGAGCTCACCAAAAACAACACCAGCATGACCCTGTTTATGTGCGTCAATTATGGTGGTCGTGCCGAAATTATTGACGGGGTGCGGGAGATCGTTCGCAAAGCACAACGCGGAGAAATCCGACCGGATGATATTACCGAAAAGAATTTCCACACCTTTCTTGACGAGCCCACCATGCCGGATGTGGATCTCTTCCTGCGGCCCTCGGGGGAGAAACGCACCTCCAACTTTCTCCTGTGGCAGTCGGCCTATGCAGAGATGGTGTATCAGAATAAACTGTTTCCTGACTACACTCCGCAAGATTTATTTGATGCGGTAGAGGAATATGCCAAACGTGACCGCAGGTTCGGAGGAACGAAATAACGTGATGCAGCAGGAATCCGACTCCCAGCTTTCAGACGACCAACCCGCCAACCCGCCAACCCCGAAACAAATCCGCCGGTGGCAGCAATACCTTGCCAACGAACGGGCGGAGGCCGCCGTGTACCGGGAACTAGCCCGCAACCGGGAGGGAGAAGAAAAAGAAATCCTGCTTGCCATGGCCAAGGCTGAGGAACGCCACGAGCAGTATTGGCGCACCATGTTGGGTGATGATCTGGGCTTCCCGCGCGCGCCCAGCTTCTCCACCCGGATCATGGGATTTTTAGCCAAACGGTTCGGCACCGTGTTTACGCTGGCCATGATGCAAACCGCGGAGTCCCGCAGCCCCTACGCTGACGATGCCGACGCCACCGAGCAAATGACGGCGGATGAGGCCATCCACGCCGAGGTAGTGCGGGGCCTGGCCGCCCGCGGCCGGGAGAAAATGAGCGGCAATTTCCGGGCCGCGGTGTTTGGCGCCAACGATGGCCTGGTGTCTAATTTCGCCCTGGTGCTCGGCGTCATGGGTGCCGGCGGCATTGACAGCAACATCATCTTATTGACAGGGATTTCCGGCATGCTGGCCGGGGCGCTCTCCATGGGGGCCGGGGAATATATTTCGGTGAAATCCCAAAACGAATTATTGGAGGCATCCCACCCGCACCTGGCAACCAGCACCGTGGTGCCGCAATTGGATGTGGACGCCAACGAATTAGCGTTGGTGTATCGTGCCCGGGGAATGAGTGTGGCCGAAGCCAAGGAACAGGCCGACAAGGTGTTTGCCCAGATCGAACAGTCCAAGAGCGTGGACGCAGAAATGCTGGCTGGCGCGAATACTGCGGAGGACGAAACCCTCAGCAGCCCCTGGATGGTGGCGGCATCTAGCTTCCTGTGTTTCGGGGCTGGGGCACTGCTGCCGGTGCTGCCGTTCTTTTTCGACCTGCCGCAGATGATTGCGGGGGTGATCGCCACGGCGTTGGTGGGCATTGCTCTCATGGTGACGGGCGCCATCACCGGTATTTTATCCGGCAAACCACCGTTCTTGCGGGCGATCCGCCAGTTGGTGGTGGGGATGCTGGCGGCCGGGGTGACCTATGCGCTGGGCATGCTCTTTGGGGTGGCTGTCGGCTAGCCGCCAACCCAACGACCGGATATTAGTTGCTAGCCAGGCATTGGTTGCAGAGGCCGAACACCTCGGCGTCGTGGCCGGTGAGCCGGAAACCGTATTTCGTGGCGATTTCATTGGCCCATTGTTCCACCGGTCCGCCGTCGATCTCTATGGTGCGACCGCATTGGGTGCACACCAGGTGATGGTGGTGGTCGCTATTGCGGCAATGCCGGTAGAGGCTTTCGCCGTTGGACATATGTAGTACGTCGACCGCTTTGGCTTCGCTCAGCGACTGGAGGGTGCGGTAAACGGTGGTCAATCCCACCTTGAGGTCGCGTTTTAATAATTCTTGGTGGATGGTTTTCGCGGAGGCGAAATTTTCCATTTCTCGCAGCACGGTGATGACTGCGGTGCGCTGTCGGGTGCTGCGCACGCCGAGTTTGGGTATGGGCTGGTCCATGATGACCCTTTCCAACAGAATGTGAGTGAGTAGCACAAGAAATATGGAACCCAATCCGGCTGGTCGTGACCCCAGGCCAGAAAGAACGATGGTCCCATGACGCTTGCCATAACCGATTCGTTATAGCAAGTTGTTTTCAATCTTAAGCGTGCATTGTCAATAGCGCAACGATATTGTGTTGGTTTAGCGTGGTCACCACGGTGAGCAGGGATCTTATTGAAAAATTGCCCCGGCTCGGCGTCGCCGCTGGTCACGGTATTTGGGTGTCCTCCAAAATGGGGGCAGGCGGGGCTTGATCGTGGTGTCTGTCGGAATAGCAGGTGGTAGCAGCTAGCTCGATGATGTCCAGGGCGGCGGGACAACGCAGCCGGTAGGTGATGAGTCTGCCGGAGCGGTGATGCTCCACGATGTTCGCTTTACGCAAAATCCGCAAATGCTGGCTGATGAGCGGTTGGCTGCTGCCAAGGGTCTCTACCAGCTCGTAAACGAAGTGGTCACGCTGCGCCAAAAGATGGATTATTTGCAGGCGGGTGGGGGAGTCGAGGGCCTTAAATATCTGGGCAGAACTAGCCAGCTTTATGGGATCAATGAGAGTTATAGGAGATTTATGCTGGTTAGCATGGGTGGGCTCGGGGGAAGGGGGTTCCGGGAGCGAGGGTTCGGTCGTGCCGATAGTCATGGTGCTCTGCCTTACTGGTGCGGCCATCGTCGGCGATGGCCGCGATGGCGGAATGAAACGCAGCAAAAACATAGTGATAGTACAAACGTTAAAAATGGTGATAAATTGCTATTAACGTCGAGGTCAAAGCAATTGTCTGAATTCGATTACCATCTAACCTAGCATTTTCAGGCCTCTAGCATAAGATTCGCATGGGTAAAATTGCATAAAATATATGTCATTGGACAGCGTTTCATTAATGGTGCAGCTCCGTGGGGCGTCCTTGCTCATATTGCGGAAAAATTTGGTACTTTTGTTGCATAGTAGGCACGCAGAATTACCCTCATGTGTGGGTGATGTGGAAAACGGCCGTTGTCTTCGTAAAGGCTGTATGAAAATGGTATCGAATAGTCCATCCATCATGTTGCCGCGGCTAAATACTTGCGTAATTATTGCTTTACGACGCTCAACCTCTCAGCAAAATTGTGCAAAAGATGGGCAAGAAACTAGTTTTCCGCTTTTTATTCATGAAATTAATGCAGAATTATAGAAATATTCCCATGAAAGCCAAAATTATTGCCCACCAGTGGTCCGTCGATAAGCAACATTGACTAAATGACTCGATCACGGTAAGTCGAGTACAATTCCACCCAGCTAGGTTTTAGCCAGGAATTCGTGAAGGAGAACTATATAATCATGGCGAGCGTCATCGACAGTGTCGTAAACCTATGTAAACGACGTGGGCTCGTGTACCCATGCGGCGAAATTTATGGCGGCACTCGCTCAGCCTGGGATTACGGCCCGCTTGGCGTGGAACTCAAAGAGAACATTAAAAAGCAGTGGTGGCGCACCTTCGTGCAGGGTCGGGCCGACATGGTAGGTCTTGACTCGTCCATTATTCTGCCTCGCCAGGTGTGGGAGGCCTCCGGCCACGTGGAAACCTTCACCGATCCGCTGGTGGAATCCCTGCACACCCATAAGCGCTATCGTGCCGATCACCTCCTGGAAGCCTACGAGCAGAAGCACGGCCACCCGCCGGTAAATGGTCTCGCCGACGTTCCCGACCCGGAAACTGGCCAGCCCGGCGCCTGGACCGAGCCGCAAATGTTCTCCGGGCTCATGAAGACCTTCCTCGGCCCGGTCGACAACGAGCAGGGCCTGCACTATATGCGGCCCGAAACCGCCCAGGGCATCTTTATTAACTTCAAGAATGTGCAAACCACCGCCCGCATGAAGCCCCCCTTCGGCATTGGTCAGGTTGGCAAGGCGTTCCGCAACGAGATCACCCCGGGTAACTTCATCTTCCGCACCCGCGAATTCGAACAGATGGAGATCGAATATTTCGTGCCGCCGAGCGATGCCCCCGAAAAGTTCCAGGAATGGGTGGACGCCTGCTGGGATTGGTTTATCGACCTGGGCATTAACCTCGACAATATGCGCCAATTCGACGTTCCCAAGGAGGAGCGTGCCCACTATTCCGCAGGCACCATTGACTTCGAATATCGGTTCGGGTTCGCCGGTAGTGAATGGGGCGAACTCATGGGCGTGGCCAACCGTACTGACTACGACCTGGGCTCCCACATCAAGTATTCCGGCGAGGACCTGTCCTACTTCGATCAGGTCACCGGGGAGCGCTACGTTCCCTATGTTATCGAACCTTCGTTCGGGCTCACCCGGGCCATGATGGCGTTTCTGTGTGACGCCTACCATGAGGACGAGGCCCCCAACGCCAAGGGGGGCGTGGACAAGCGTACCGTGCTGCGCCTGGATCGGCGGCTCGCCCCCGTCAAGGTTGCCGTGTTGCCGTTGTCGAAGAAAGACACCCTGCTGCCCACCGCCGAGGCGATTGCCGCCGACCTGCGCAAGCTCTGGAACATCGACTACGACACCGCCGGTGCTATTGGCCGCCGCTACCGGCGCCAGGACGAAATCGGCACCCCGTTCTGCGTCACCGTCGACTTTGACAGCCTTGAGGACCGGTCCGTGACCGTTCGGGAACGCGACACCATGGCCCAGGATCGGGTCGACATCGACGAGCTGCCCGCCTACCTCGGCGCCCGCCTGGTCGGCTGCTAATCACCGCCGCCTATCGACGTAAGGAACCACAACACATGGAATACACCAGCTGGGGAAACCGCGGCAAAGCCGGCGACACGAGAATCGTTCACCTGTTCGAGAAATCGGATGGGGATATTGCGACCTTCCCCCAGGTCAACACCGGCGAAGCCACCGTGGGCGAAGCCACCTGGCAGCTCACCAGCACCCCCAACACACTCACCGCAGTCCTGCCCGAGGGCGTCACCTACACTGCCACTGTGCCGGCGAAAAAATTCAGCCGGGCCAAGGAAATCACCATTGATTTCGGCGACAAGCAGGTGCAGGCCATCAACGAGGGCGGCGCCGACTGGGTGTATGTGGATGCCACCGACAATAAGCTCGGCCAATTCTCCGGCAGCAATAACGGTGTGCGCCGGTCAATCACCGAATTCGAACCCAACGTCGCCCTCACCCACGACGAACAGGTGTTCCTATCGTGGGTGACCCGCACCATACTGGAATCCCGGCTTGCGGTCACCACCATGATCGCCACCATGAGTCTTCTGCTCATGATTCCCGTGGCGCTGTTCGCCCTCATCACATAACTTTTCGGTAATCTGTGGGACATGACAGCCCACACCTATAGTTGGGTGGGTGACACACTCTATGATGATCGTCGCCACCCCATCGCCACGGTTACTGGTAGCCAGCTCACCGTGGGCGATACCACCTACCGCATCACCAAAACCGGTGGTCGGGACTTTCGCCTGCGGGCCGACGGTGGGGGAGTGACCTTCATTTTCACCACTGCCTCGCTCACCACCAACCGGCTCGAAGCCATGTGTGGCAGTCGGCATTATATTCTGCGCCGACCCCGCCCCTGGAATCCCGCCCGCACCATCACCACCCGCGACGGCACCAAGTACGGCACCATCACCCGCACCTTCAACCCCCGCAGCGGTGCCACCATCAAAGCCGAGCTGACCAGCGCCGACATTCCCAACACACACCTGGCGTTCCTGGCCTACGGCTGCAAGCTTTTCGACGCCGACACCACCAACATAAAAATCTGATCCCCGTAGGTGGCCGGAACCCTATCGCTTCGGCCACCCGCAGGCTAGAAGCTGCCGCCGCCCCCACCGCCGCCGCCGAAGCTGCCGCCACCGCCGTCAATGTTAAACCCGCCGCCGGACGAACCGTAAGAGCCAAACCCGCTGCGGTGATGATCATTCATCATCTCGTTAAACAGCGCACCGGCGACAAAACTCCCCGCGCTACTACCACTCGAATTATTCTGCCGCATCTCACTATCCACATCCCGCTGCGCCACCCGCAACGCCGCCTGCGCCTGGGTTGTGGCATGCCGGGCATAGTTGATGGCATCCCGGGTTTGCGACGTCCGTACCGCCACGGCCTTCTCAAACGCCTGTTCTGCATCGGCCAATTTGGTGCGCGCATCCGAACGCACATACCGGCCCCGGCTGGAAATAAAGTCCTGCGCCGCCCGGATCGCCGTCTGCGCCGCGGCGCTCTGCTGGTCAAACACCTGCAGAACCCGGGCATGGTCCGTAATCCCCGACTGGATTTGCTCCAGCATCTCATCCAACTGTGAATCCATGTCCGTCAACCGCGTCCACGCCGTCAGCGGATCATGATCCTTGATGTTTCGGGCCTCCTGGAGCGCCTCCCGGGTCCGCGTAAGGGTATTCGACACCGCATTCCAATCCAACTGGGTGCCCTGGGCCACACCCTGGGATTTAATCGCCTCGCCCTGCGCGATCTCCCCCTCAATCTCGGCAATCAGCGCATCCAGGTTCGCCTGGGCCGCCGCAATGTCCGACCGGGCCGACTCGATTGCCTTCAGCATTCGATCCGCCTGGTGAATGTCCGTCTCCGCGATGCGGATTGCCTCGATCAGACCGGCCTGCTCACCGGCAGGCCGCGCAGCCAAGTCCCGGCCCACATCAATCTGCTTTTCCGCCTCTGCCAATGCTGCCTGCGCGATCTCCACATTATGATTGATCGATGACAACGTTTCTGCCGGGAACGACCGCCGCAGATCCGCCATCTGCTCCATGGCCGGCGTGATCCGGGCCTGCAAATCCACCGTGGACTGCGTGAGCCGCTCCAGCGTTTGCGGCGCATTCACCAGGAGATTACGCATGTCCGCAAAATTCTTCGCCTCCTGATCCAGGACATCATCCGCCTGCCCACACGACGAAATAATCTCAATCAGCAGCGATCGCTTATCAAACTCACTCGTGTACTTCCGATCATTAATCTGCTGTTGAATCGCAAACGCCTTCTGCAACGTGCTCTGCGAATGCTGCAACGACTGTGTGAACTTTCGGGTTCGCTCCGTCCCAAATTCGCCCACTGAAATATCCAACTCCGCCTGCGCCGCCTTAATCGACTCGTCGGTGCTAACCAGCTCCTCTGCTGCCAACTGCTCCAATGCCGCAGTGTTCAACTGATTCAACGCTGCCGTGTCCTTAGGATCCAAGGCACGCCCCTGCTCCACGGCCTTCGCCGTGTCCCGTTTGGTTTTTCGCTTGGCCGCATACACTGCACCGCCGCCCGCCGCGCCCAGCAGACCCAGGCCCCCCAGCAAGATCGCTGCCCCCATAGCAGCCGACCCCTTTGAGTCGCCTGACGACGAACCGCCGGCCGCCACCTGCTGTGCGGTGGTGATAAACGACGATGCCGCCCCCGCCCAATCATGCTGCCGCAAATGCGACACCACCGCGGTATCTACCTGCTTAAACGATTTGGCGGTAAACGCCTCACTATAGGCATACCCGTACGTATTCGACCCCACCGCCAATAAAATATCGTAGCGGCTGGCGGCTATCGGCTTGAGCGCCTGCGTGGCCCACTCCTGCGCATCCATTCCAGGCGGGAACGAGTCCACAAACACAATATAGGCAATCCCATCGGTCTTATGCCGATAATCCTGCGCCAATTTATTGATGGAATCTATTTCCTCTTGGCTTAGCCTACCCGCCTGATCCGTCACTCCCATTGATAACTTGGTGGCCGTACTCGTTCCCTGAGCCTGCACAAACACGCGTTCCCCAGCCAAAGCAAACGGTGAAATACCTATACCCACCGTCATTGCGCACAACACAGCGGCGGCGGGGCGCAGCAGGGGAAAACGTCGAAAAGCTAGTCGTCGATTCATGACCTAAATACTAGTCGGAAACGCTACCCGTCATGCACCGCCAAAAGGTGGCACACTAGGAATATGAAATCACGCACCACAGCCATCATCACCAGCCCGATCCTGCTCGCCATCACCAGCATTCTTGTCCGCGGAAGGTTCCGACCCACTAACACCCGCCACCGGTTTGACACCATCCTCGTGCTCGGCACCACACAATACGGCGGGGTGCCATCGCGGCAGTTCGCCGCCCGACTCCGCTGGGCTGCGGAACTGTGGCACATGCACGGCACCCAAAACATCATCACCGTCGGCGGGAAACTCCCCGGTGACACCACCACCGAAGCCGAAGTCGGCCGCAACTACCTGCTGCAAGCCAAAGTCGACCCCGACTGCCTCATCCCCGTCCCCGAAGGCAACGACACCCTCGGCTCCTACCACGCGGCCCTCGAACGGCTAGGCGACGACTACCACGGCACCATCCTGATCGTCACCGACCCCAACCATGCGCTCCGCGCCGAACTGCTTGCCAAACAGATTGGGATGAACGCCAGGGTCTCACCCACACCCTACTGTCCGGCAATCTTCCCCACCAAAGGATTCTTCTGGACCCTATCGCACGAGGTTGGGGGCCTCATCGTGGTTGCCGCCACCGCCATCCTGGGCCGCAAACGGGCCGCAATCGTTGAAGACCTGCTGCGCTACGCCCAAGGCATCCTTCGGCCATCCCGCATCCACCGCCACAACGTGCTACGCGCCAACCAGCAGGCCGCGCACGAGCTGGCCCACGAATCGGCAAGCAAACCCGCCGATAAGTAAACCCGCTACCTAGGCATCATCATGTACCACTACACCGACCATGACATCGCCCGCATGTACCACGAACCCGCCAAGCGCAGCATGCTCGTCTCCCACCAGGACGAGCGCGGCCCCTTCGCCCGCGACCGCGCCCGGGTTCTCCATAGCGCCGCCCTCCGCAGCCTGGCCGACAAAACCCAGGTCGTGAGCCCCAAGGAAGGCGACACGCCCCGCACCCGCCTCACCCACTCCCTCGAAGTCGCCCAAATCGCCCGGGGCATCGGCGCCGGCCTCGGCCTCGACCCCAACCTGTGTGAAATGGCCGGCCTCACCCACGACATCGGCCACCCACCCTACGGGCACAACGGGGAACACGCTCTCAACGAACTGGCGATACACTGCGGTGGTTTCGAAGGCAACGCCCAAACGCTACGCATCCTCACCAGGCTAGAACCCAAGGTCCTCGATGAACGCGACCACTCTTACGGCCTCAACCTCACCCGCGCCGCCCTCGACGCCGCCTGCAAATACCCCGTCACAAAAACCAACCCCGATGGCACCACCAACCGCAAATACAGCTGCTACGACGAGGACCGGCAAATCTTAGAATGGGTGCGCGACGGGCACACCGATGATCGAGCCGCAATGGAAGCCCAGGTCATGGACTTCGCCGACGATATCGCCTACTCCGTCCACGATGTGGAAGACGGCATTATATCCGGCCGCATCCACCTCAACGCGCTTTGGGACCAGGAAGCCCTGGAATCCCTGGGAGCTAGCGGCGAGACCGCGTTTGGGGTATCTGCCGACCGCCTTGTCGACGCCGGTGGGTGGTTGCGTAACCTACAGGTGGTGGCCGCCGCAGCCGAATTCGACGGCAGTCTTCGCGGCCGCCGCAATCTCAAGGCCATGACCTCGGAGCTCGTGGGCCGCTACGTGGGCGCCATCATCGAGGAAACCATCGCCCACCCCAACAACCAGGTAGGGGAGGGCGGCGATGTGAGCGCCGAGCATGGCGTCAATCCTAACCGTGCCCGCCTTGGTCGCATCCATGGCGAACTCATCGTGCCCGACCAGGTGTTGGCCGAGGTCACCCTGCTGAAATCCCTCGCCGTCCTCTACGTCATGAACACCCCGGAACGCAAGGAACGGCAACGCAACCAACGCGAACGAGTCGCCATGGTGTTCGAATACTTGACGGCGGGCGCGCCGGGTGCGCTTGACCCGATGTTTCAACTGTGGTGGGAGCAGGCGGAAGATGCGGCGGCCCGGGAGCGGGTGGTGATAGACCAGATTGCCTCTATGACGGAATCCCGGCTGGCCCGGGTGGCGCAGGCGGCGCGGGACGCGGGCGACATGGACGTGGTGTGAGAATGGCTGTGGGGTGGGTTTTGGGTGCTGGCGGGGCGGAAAGCCGTAATGCTTCAGGAGGTTGTTCTGGCTAAAACGCCATGATGGTGTCGACGGAGTATGTCGATGCTTGGCGACGCTTCCTTCGGTGATTGAATAGGCTTCATGGTATGAAACCAATTGATGATCCCCAAGAGTTTCAGCGAATCATGGCGGCTCGTAACCGGATTGCGGCTAGCCAGCGTGCGTTATCCAGGAAATGGATTTCAGACACCGGGGTGTTTGCGGTGGCTGCGGAAGGTATTGTGCATTTCGTAGACGATGAGTACAAGCTTTTTGCCGATGCTTTTCGCGCCGAGACACCCGGGCGTTTGTTCGGGATTTCTAACGAAGATAGGCCTCCGGGGTGGGATCATGCTGTGATGGTGGAGCAGTCAACTGAGGACGAATTAGAGCAGCTTGAAACAGAATTCTATGGTCAGTACTTTCTGCTGTTCTCCGAGGATGAGCGGCACGCGGTGTTATTTACTCAGGCGGATTACAAACTCATTGCCGGCCCGTTGTCGTTTTTGCACCGGTTCTTCCCGGATCTTTCCGCACAGAAGCGGGAGTTCATCGAGTTTAAGAACGAAGAGCTTTCCTATAGGCACACTGTCGGGTATGAACAAGCCATGGAAACCGCTACCCGATTCATGGACTGGCTGGATTGAGATGAAACGTTGGGTTGCTAGGGGCGTGTTATCTGTCGTGATGGTTTCTGGCAAACTGGGCTGCATTGCTCTGTGGGTGAATAGGTTTCAGCGGTATGCAGATAGTTGATGATGCCGAAGAGTTGGGAAAGATCCTGAGAATCCGAAATCGGATATCGGCTAGCCAATCTGTGTTGTCCAGGAAGTGGATTTCGGATACCGGGGTGTTTGTGATGGCTGCGGAAAATGCCGTGCATTTTGTGGATGGTGAGGATGATATTCTTGCTGATGCTTTTCGCGCTGAAACTTCTGGGCGGCTCATTGGCGTGCGGAATGACCATGACATTACCGAAGACCATGCGGTGATTGTGGAGCCGACCCCGGGGGATTTTGACTTATTGGGTCGAGAATTCATTGGCCAATTTTTCTTGCTGTTCTCCGAGGATGAGCGGCATGCGGTGCTGTTTACTGCTGCGGGAGAATATAAGCTCATCGCCGGTCCACTGCCATTTCTTCGTCGTGTTTTCCCTGATCTTTCCGCGCAGAAGCAGGAGTTTATTGAGTTTAAGAACGAAGAGCTCTCCTACCCACACACTGCGTGGGTTGAGCTTGTACTGGAGAATGCCGTTCGATTCATGGACTGGCTGGATTGAGGTGAAACGTTGGGTTTGCCAGGAGTGTGTTATTTGTCGTGATGGTTTCTGGCAAACTGGGCTGCATCTTGTTGAAGCTAGATAGGCTTTGAGATTTTCCGAAAGGAAGGTGTAAATGCGTCGCTACATAATGGAATGGGACCCGGAAAAACGGCGGGTTCCGTTACAAAAGATTTTGGATATTTTTCATGAATTAGGTCAAGAGGAAGTGAAATGTTATGTGTTGATTAAGCCACAGCATAAAAACGTTATTGAAGAGTTGAAATCGCGGGAGGGTTTGACTTTTTATTGGGAGGAAAACCTTGGATTGAGGGGGAGTATTTTCTATTCTCATGAGTTAATGCCGGCATGGATTGGGGTGTTCTCTATCGACAAATTGGATTCTATTGAAGAATTTGACGAAATATTATTTTGGGATGACTACTACCCGGTTGGGACAGTAGTTTTATCTAAAAACATAATGCTTCCCTATAATATACGTAATCTTTATGCTGAGGTGTTGGACGGCACATTAAGGGCAGAGTTTTTCAATGCAATAATGCTGTTTGAGGGGGGTATTCTTGCTTATGATGTCACTCCTGATAGTGATTATTTTGAGCCTGATGAAGGATACGGGACAGATGAGTTTCTCTTTAAATGGAAGGAATTACTTCAAAGAGCAGATTTATTTGACTGGTCAAAAGTAATTAATTCTTTTGAGGAATCGTTGGTTTTTGAATAATTATTTGAATGGGGATGATATGTGGCCTTATGTGACTATGTGGGAATATGAAGAAAGAATTATTCCTCTGCGAAAAATTGTGGATATTTTTCATGAGTCATGTAATCAAAAACTCAAGTGTTATATTCTTACTTCTCCATTAGATGAAGAGCGTTTTAGCGTGTTGAAGGCTCATGATGATTTGGATTTTCATTGGGTAGAAAGGTTGGATGATCAAGATTCAAATAACCTGGTGGGGCTTTTTTCTTTTAAGGAGTTAGGAAGCTTATTCAAGCGTTTTTAAATAGGCCCCTCACTACCCGGTAGCTGATCACC
>ERZ773087.1088-NODE-1088-length-18235-cov-10.997580_pt1 | contig 18235 bp, 14 predicted proteins | sample MGYA00511375_ERZ773087 | MGnify/ENA primary metagenome ERZ773087 (study PRJEB29015, sample SAMEA2737995) | human oral metagenome | biome: human oral; feature: human-associated habitat; material: dental | place: China | collected 2063 ...
GCAAATGTGCCGCCCGTGCCCGTGACGGCGTTCTCCGTGAGTGTCGCCTGTACGTCCCCTGCATGGTCCGCCGGCAGCTTCACGGAGGCACCCACCGCGTTCTTTACCTTGCCGCCCGTATTCGTGACCGTGTTCTTCGCCGCATTCGCCGTGAACGATGCGCCGTCCGCAGAGGTAGTTTGCTGCTCGATCTCTGCGCCCGCGACGCTGTTTGTCACCACGCCCTTTGCCTCGATGGTGGCGGTGTTCTCGGTCGCCGTATATGTCGTCACGCCGCCAAAGGCGTTCGTCGCCGTCATGCTCGCGCCGCTCATGGACTCCGCCGTGCCCTCCACGAGCCGCGCCGTGTTCCCCGTCGCCGTGAGCGCGGTATCGCCCGCCGCCGTGGCGCCGGGATCCCGCCGATAGGTGATGGATGCACCGCGGATGCTTTCCACGGCATTCGCCTTCGTCACGGTCGCTGCGTTCCTCTCGGCGATTACCGCCGCTGTGCCGTCTGTCTGGCCGACAGAGGTGTCTATGCCATAGACACCATCGAGCTTCGTGCCGCTCCCCTCGGCGCTGTTCTCCCGGAAGGTCGCCGTGAGATCCGCCGCCGCCGTCGTATCAAGCTGCGCATAGCTGCCCGCAAGATTCGCGATCTCCTTGCCCGCCGCGCTCGCACGGTTCTTCTCTGCGAGGATCTCCGTCTTGCCGGCGTTCGCGTTTTGCGCGAAGATATGGCTGCCGTAGATTTTGTCCGCGCTGAGATCCGCCCCGCGCGCCGTGATGGTGTTCTCCTCGGCGGTGAGCTTCAGATTCCCCGCTGCATTTCGCGCCTCGATGCTGCTGCCGACGAGGGCTGCCGAGCCAGCGCTCTCGACATCCGTGAGCGCGGCACTGTTCTTCGCTGCGGTCAGTTCTGCCGCACCGAACGCCTTGATCAGACGCAAAAAGCCGCCGTAGGCGCTGCCCGCCTTGCCGTTCGTGAGCGTCAGCGTATTCTCCGAGAGCGTCCCCGTGACGGTACGCGTCGTCGCCGCCGTCTGCTCCAATGAGCCATAGGCGCCATCTACCTCTGCAGTGGTGCCATGTGTGCCAAGCGCCTTGTTCTGCGTGACGGTGAGGATGACATCGCCCGTCGTGCTGATCGCCGAGGCGTAGCCGCCGTAGCTCTCCCCGTTCGTGACGGCAGCAGCGGCGAGGTTCAGCGTGTTGCCGGTGGCGACGGCGGATGCCGTGCCCGGCGTGCCGGATCCCGCACTATCTGTGCTTGCGTAGGAATCGCCGCCGTAGAGCTGCCCCAGGAACGTGCCCGCACTTGCCGTGACCGTATTCCTCTCTGTCCGTGCGGTCGCCGCCGCATTCACGGCAGTGGCATAGGCATCCGCACCGTAGACCCTCTGCCACGGAGCAGCTGCGGAGAGGGTGACGGTGTTCGCCGTCGCCGCCGCTGTGACGGGGGCGTCCTGGCCGACCGCCTCTGTTTTTCCGCCGTAGACCTTGTTCGCCGCCGTGAGGGTACCGCCCTCTACGGTGACGCTGTTGCTGTCTGCGGCAGCCGTCGCACCACCAAGGTCTGCCTCGACGGAGACGCTACCGCCGATGAGATCCCTCGCTGTGCCGGAGGCGTTCTTTAGCAGCAGCTCATTTTCATTCGCCGCAGCGGATGCGGTCTTCCCTGCCGCCCTTGTATGGGCAAAGGCATCGCCCGCGCGGATGTGGGCGTTATCGAGCGCGGCATTCGTGAGATCGACCCTGCTCTTCGTGAGGGTGGCGGTCGCCGTGCCCATCTCTGCAAAGAGGTCTGCCACACCGCCCCGCACGTCGCTCGCAAATGTGCCGCCCGTGCCTGTGACGGCGTTCTCCGTGAGTGTCGCCTGTACGTCCCCTGCATGGTTCGCCTGCAGCGTCACGGAGGCACCCATCACCTTCTTTACCGTGCCGCCCGTATTCGCGACCGTGTTCTTTGCGGCGGCCGCCGTGAACGACGCGCCGTCCGCAGAGGTGTTCTGCTGGTTGATCAGCGCGCCCGCGACGCTGTCTGTCACCACACCCTTTGCCGCGACGGTGACGGCGTTCTCGGTCGCCGTGTATGCCGCTGCGCCGCCAAAGGCGTTGTCGATGCGGATCTCGGCACCGGACAGTTTGGACAGCTTGCCCTCGTTGAGGTCTGCCTTGTTGCTCCCAGCGATGAGCGTCGTATCTCCCGCCGCCGTTGCAGCGCCGTCGCGCTCATAGACGAGCTTTGCCCCCGTGAAGCTGCCGCCGTCGTCGGTCAGCTTCGTCACGGTGATGGTGTTGCTCTCTGCGGTCACCTCTCCCGCGCCGTCTTTCTGCTTTGTCTTGGCAAGCGCACCGTACGCATCGTAGGCAGTGCCGCTCTGCACCTCTGCCGTATTCCCCGTGAGCTTTACCGTGAGGGCGGCATTCTCAGATGAGATGATGTCGGCATAGCTGCCGGCAAGCGTAGAGACGCTTTTGCCCCGCATGAGGGCGCGGTTCGCCGTCACCGTGGTCTCTGTCGTGCCCGCATCGCTGTTCCGCAGCCGGACGTGGCTGCCATACATGTCATTGGCCTTGAGCGCCGCGCCATCTGCCGTGACCGTGTTCTCCTCCGCACGGATCTGCAGACTGCCCTTCGCATCGTGCGCCTCTATGTAGGAGCCGCGGAATGTGACATTGCTATCGCTCTCGCTCGCGGCGTTGGTGAGGACGACGCTGTTCTTGGCGGCGTGCAGATCTGCCGCGCCGGCCGCCCTGCTCAGGGTCAGCCGACTGCCGTCCACCTGGTACGCCTTGCCGCCCGTGAGCGTGACCGTATTCTCGGCAGCGGATGCCGTGATCGCCTGCCCTCCTGCCGCCGCAAGCTGGTCGAGCTTGCCATCGGCGCCGCATACCACCGACTTAGCGCTCGTGAGCGTCCCGTCGATGCTGTTCTTCTCCGTCGTCAGGCTGAGCTTGCCCGTCTCACTGCTTACGGATGCATCGCCGCCCGTGATGTAGACGGCCGTACCATCCGTCGGAAATGCCGCCGCACCGGCGAGATGCAGCTTGTTCTCGGAAGCGGTCGTCGTCGCCGTTCCCGCCTTTGTCACCGCATTCCCCCAGCCGACCAAAATTTTCCTCTGGAACGTGCCCCCGTTCGCCCATAGCTCGTTGCCGTGCGCCGTCGCCGTGGCAGTACCGGTCGCGTCATTGGTAATCGCCGACGTGTTGCCGCCGAAGACGGTCTCCTTAAAGGTGCCGCCTGCGATGGTGAGCTTGTTTGCATTTGCCGCAGTGGTGACGGCAGCGGCTTTTGTTGCCTTGAGGATGTTGTATCCGCCTGCACTGTCCTTCTTGAACGTGGCGGAGCCCGCCGCGATCGTGACGATGTTCCCGTTCGTCTCTGCCGTGCTCAGTGGAACGTGCGTGCCGCCTGCCATCTGCTCTGCAAAGGCGTAGCCGCCGTAGAATTTGTCTGCGCCCGCCTTTGCGGTCAGGTGATTCTCGTTTGCCTGCAGGGAGATGGATGTCTTGGTCGGGTACGCATACACATATCCGCCGCAGAGTTCCGCGACAGTACCGCCCGTAGTGAAGGTGAGGCTGTTCCGCAGTGCCTTCGCCTCGCTGCGTGCATCCGTTTCTGTTATGGCCTTGCCGCCGTAGAGCTTCGTCGATGCGGCAAAGCTGCCGCCCGTGATGGACGCCTCACTGTCCGTCACTGCTGCCGTGCTGTTGACGCTCTTGGTCTGTGCATAGGCTGCACCGCCCGCAACGGTGATCTCACCGCCCTCGGGGACGCTATACGTGCCGCCCTCGATGGTGACCTTGCTCTGCGTGACCTCTGCCACGCCCCGCGTCGCGCCGCCGCCGTCGCCCTCCTGGGACATGGCGAGACCGCCGATGATGCCCCACTGAGGCTCAGGTGTGGTGCTGTCGAGCTTGAATGTGCAGTTCTTGATGGCGACCTCCGCGCCGGAGATCTTTGCGGTGCCGCCATGCTCCAGCCATGCCCATGCGCCGATGGCGCCGCCGATCGTGCCGCTGTTCACGGTCGCCTTGCCGCCCGCGTTCGTGCCCGTGAACTGGATCGTACCGTCGGTCGCGCTGACCTTCCTCCACGCGCCTGCGACGAACGTGGGGCGGTGGTAGCTGCCCGCGAGATAGTAGATCTCGGGCGATGCCCCGCCGCCGTTCGTGCCGACGGTGATGGTCGCCGCCGTGCCGTCCGTGCTGCCCGCAACGCCTTGGGACGCCACGGTATCCGCCGTGACGGTGCTGCTGACCATGGGATCGGCAAGGGCGTACGGCATGCCGCCGAGCGTGAACGCACCTGCTGCAAGTGCGGCGAGGATGCGCGGGGTGAGGGATTTGGATTTGTGGGTGTGGTGTCGTTTCATGGGGGTGACTCCTTTCTGGATGCGTTCTATTTGTAGGGAGGTGCTTCCTAAATACACACTGCACTAATCATACTGTAGCACAGTTCAGAAAAAAGCGTACTGTAGCAAATGACAGGAGTCTAACGTCCCAATTTTGCGGAAAGCCTTGTATTTCCTAAGGAAAACGAGTATCATAGGGATAAAATTTTTTTCAAAAAAGAGGTGCGGCGATGATATTTGGACGTTTTTTGCTCGTTCTCTGCGTCTTTTTGGCGCCGCTGCGTGCTCTTGCCGCTGCACCGAGTGATCTGCCGTCACTCTACTTCGTGTGTGCGGCGGCGTCGGAGGCGGCGTACGGCGGCGAGCTGCCGGAGCTGCTGCGCACGCGCCTCGTGGCGGCGGGCTGGCAGATCGCGTCGTATGAGACGGAGGGGCATCGCGGTACGGTCGGGCGGTTCTTCCATATGGTGCGGACGGATGAGGATGGCACTGAGACGCATCTGATTGCCTTTCCGGGGACGGAGCGCGGGAGCGATGTGTGGACGGATCTGCGGCTCGGGCGTGCCGCATTCGGCGGGACGACGCCCGCAGAGTTCCTTGCCCTGCGCGACGTGCGTGTGACGGATCGCAAGGAGACGCCGCTTGTGCATCGCGGATTCCTCGACTACTGCCAAGCGGCGCTCTTTACGGATGTGCTGCCGGCGTATGGGAATCGGACGGTAGGGGAGGTGTTGGCGGCGGAGCTGCGTGCACATCCCTCGATGCGGATCTATCTGACGGGACACAGTCTCGGCGGGGCGGCGGCAGTCCTTGTAGCGGCACGTCTCTCGGATCTGGGGGTCGCGCCTGAGCAGCTCGTTGTGACGACGTTCGGTGCGCCTGCGGTGGGGAATGCGGCGTTTGTGCGCCGCTATGAGGGGCGGTTTACGCTGCACCGTGTGGTGATGAGCGGCGATCCGATGAAGGATGTGCTTGCCGCGCCGCTCGGGTTTCAGCAGTTCGGGGAGCGTGAGGCGTGGACGCCCGCGCGCTCTGTGGCGAAGTTCCCACATGCGATGATTGTCTATGTGGATGCGGCGATTCGTCAGCTCTACGATGCGTACGGCGGGGACAATGCCTATCTCTTTCTGATGGGGCTGCCGAACCGCACGGAGGGACGGACGCTCTACGCCCTGCCGATTGAGACGGAGCTGGACGATACGCTCGCGGAGGATGCGCCCTATATGACGGCGGTGCTGCGCGATGCGCTCCATGTGCGGAATGCTGCTGTGGTCTGTGCGGCGAGCGGTGGTGGGCTGTCGGAGGACTATCTGCTGAGCGGGCTCAGCAGTCACCTCGCGGCGGCACGCGCAGCGGGGGCGGAGCAGATGGTCGCCTATCGAATTGCAGGGGCGAAGATCCGCGATGCACGCGAGACGTACCGTCTGACGCTGGAGCGTGTGGTGTATGATATGGACGGCAATCTGCTTGCGGCGACATCCCGCTCGGCACGGACGGGCACGCTCACGCCGATTGAGACGGTGTTGTATCTGTTTGCGCAGGACTGAGGGGGTGCCCCTATCGTCACACCGTGGATGAAAAGCCTCCCCCGTTGCTGACCTGTCCAAGAAGCAAGTCCGAAAGGACGCAGCTGATTGGGCAACAGGTCGTATGGGAAAACGCCCCAAGAACACAAGCGTTAGCGAAGTGTGATTGGTTGGCGTTGACCGCTCGGCACGGGGGAGGGGGACCATGCGCAGCATGGTGGAAGGGGCGCTTTGGCCAATGGAGGATCGCTGACTTCATGCGTGACTACAAGACAAAAACAAAGCAGTATGCGAAAGAACTGCGGCAACACATGACACCCGAAGAACGCCGTCTCTGGTACGATTTTCTGTCACAGAATTCTTGTCATTTTCGTCGTCAGCAGCCCATCGGAAACTACATTGCAGATTTCTATGCGCCATCAATTCGACTTGTCGTTGAGGTGGATGGCAGTCAGCATTTCGAGGAAACGGGACAGCGCTATGATGCCGCTCGAAGCGAATTTTTGAGACAACAGGGCGTTCGTGTGCTTCGCTTTACAAATGATCAAATTCAAAGACGATTTCCCTCTGTCTGCGAGGCGGTTGAACGGGCGATTGCTGATATTCGTGCAGGAAAAGAGCTTGGCGACGTAGAAGATGATGGGCATGTGTACTGATGTCAGAGCGTCAGACGAGCTGGAGGCGCTTTGGACGTTGGTGCGTTTCTGACGATAGGGCGTCGCTTGTGTCACAGGCGCCCCTATCGCCTCACTATGTTCGGCACTTCCCCCGCATCGGCGGGGGAAGCTAATATGGCGTGATGGGCGTATGCTGAAAGCCTCTGCGCATCGGCGGGGGAAGCTAATGTGGCGTAAGCTAAAGCCTCCCCCGTGCGGCACGGGGGAGGTGGCACGCGTCAGCGTGACGGAAGGGGCGCCTTGGTCGATTTGTGGTTTTCTGTCGTGAGAGAGTCGAATGAGCTAGAGGCGCCCCTATCGCCTCACTATGTTCGGCACTTCCCCCGCATCGGCGGGGGAATGGCGTATAAGGGAAGGACGAAACTATGGCAGTAGAAGATCTGTGGCGGCTGTTCGATATCATCGGGACGCTTGCATTCGCGGTGTCGGGGGCGCTCGTGGGGCTGTCGCGCCGCATGGATATCTTCGGCATCTCGGTGCTGGCGCTCGCGACGGCGGTGGGCGGTGGTATGGTGCGCGATATGCTGGTCGGCATTACACCGCCGATGGCGCTGCGCGATACGACGAACTTCCTCCTCTCGGTGGGTGTCGCGCTCCTAACCTCCTTCCTCTATCAGTGGACGGCACTGCATCGGATGCGGCGCCAGCGCCTCCTCACGATGTTCAACGTGTCCGATACGATCGGTCTGGCTGCCTTTACGATCACGGGCGCACTGACGGGCGTGCGCGTCGGCGGCGAGGACAGCTATGTGCTGCCGATCCTGCTCGCGGCGACAACGGCGGTGGGCGGCGGCATGATCCGCGATGTGCTTGCCCAGCGGATGCCCGTGGTGCTCTACGCCGAGGTCTATGCGGCAGCATCACTTGTCGGCGCGTTCGTCTTCTGCACACTGCGCTTTGCGCTCGGCGTGGAGGCGGACTCGTGGCTCGCGTTTGCCCTCGTCCTCCTCATCCGCTTTGCGGCGATTCACTGGAACTGGAGCCTCTATCACCCACGCCCGCCGAAGCGGCATCGGGATGGGGAGATGGAAGAATAAAAGGACACCTTTGCGGTGCCCTTTTTGCTCTATTGGATTTTCTTGCTTTTGTCCTGATTATATTTTGTAGCCTAAGGGCTGCATTCATGGAAAGCGTTATGTTCTTGCTGCGGTAATCGCTTGGACAAACTTTTTGGCTTGTTCCGTGACAGCGGCGAAGTCGTTGTTGTCTGCTCCCTTGGTGAGGCTGCCGCCTGCACCAACAGCGATGCATCCGGCGTTTAGCCATGCACCGGCATTGTCCGGTGTAACACCGCCGGTCGGCATTAGTACGGCTTGCGGCAGAGGACCATGGATTGCTCGGATCATAGCAGGCCCCGCTAACTCTCCCGGGAAGATTTTGATGATGTCGGCACCCGCCTCCATTGCTTCGATGACACCACTGAGTGTAGTGGTTCCGGGCATGACTGCAATCTGATAACGATGGCATAACTTTATCGTTTCTGCATCAAATGCCGGAGAAACAATGAATTGCGCACCCTCCAGTATTGCAATGCGTGCGGTGATTGCATCCAGTACGGTTCCCGCACCGATGATCACTGTTGGATCGTCGGCATACTTCTGACTGAGTGTGCGGATTGCCTCATGTGCATGCGGCGTGGTAAAGGTAAGCTCGATGCAGGTGACACCTCCCTCGATGCAGGCTTCGGCGACGTTGATGGCGTGCTCGGCATTCTTTCCGCGTACAACGGCAATGATACCCTGTGCTTTGATGGCGGAGAGGATTCGTTCTTTGTTCATATTATTTGCCCTCCTGTAGCAGAAAAGCTTCAAGCTGCTGTGCAGTTGGAAGTCCTTCGTTATCGCCGGCAGTCATAACCGAGCGTGCGCCGATTGCAGCCCCGCGCTGAACGGCATCTGCCAGTGAGTGTCCTTCGAGCAGTGCGCTGAGGACGCCAACGGCAAAGCCGTCACCTGCGCCGACCGTGTCGATTACTTCTTTTACGGGAAAGCCGGGGGTGTGGAAACTGCTGCCATCGGAACATTTGGTAAATGCTCCGATGGCACCCAGCTTGACAATTACTGTATCGACACCGCGTGCGAGGTACGTGTCGGCAATTGTTTCGGCATCATCGTGTCCTGTGAGGATGGTTCCTTCGCCAATCCCCGGAAGGACGATGTTGGCCTTCGCGGCGAATTCGTTGATGATATGAACCATTTCTTCCTTGGATTTCCACAGAGATGGGCGTAGATTCGGGTCGAAGGAGATGGGAATCTGTCGTGCACGCGCTGTGTCCATCAATAGGTTCAGTGCACGGCGTGCTTTCTCTGAGACACCGGCGGGAATGCCAGTCACATGCAGATGATTGATACTCTGCCAGTCGATGGTGTGAATGACATCGAGGGAAATGTGAGAGAAGGCTGTCCCCTTTCGAAAGTTGACGACGATCGGATCCTGTCCGTCGATCGGTTTTTCCTTGAGCTGTATGCCCGTTCGATCCGCGGCATCGACTTCGATGTATCGGGTATTGATCTGTTGTTCTGTGAGAAAGTCAAGAATGTGTGCGCCAAAGGGATCCTGACCAACACGGCTGATATAGCTGACGCTGTGGCCGAGCCGCGTCAAACCGATCGCTATATTCACCTCGGCACCGGAAACGCGGCGTCTGAAAAGAGGTACGTCTTTAAGTGGGCCATACTTCTCTGCCATGAGAAGAGCCATGGGCTCCCCAAAGGTCAGTATGTTTGCCATAGAGACTCCTTTCATATAGTATCCGTGCTTCTCCAGGGGGAGACAATACGGCAGTATGCGGCGGCGGTTTCGCGGATCTCATCCCATGCGCCGTGTATGGCGCGTGATGCATTGACGAGGTTTCCACCAATCCCGCAGACGACAGCGCCTCCATCCAGAAATGCTGCAATGTTGTCCGTAGAAATACCGCCTACAGCTGAGAGAGGAATATGGGGAAGCGGTCCTTGGAGCGCTTTGAAATACGGTGCTCCAAGTAGGTCGGCAGGAAAGACTTTCACGATGTCCGCCCCCGCTGTCCATGCATGTTCAATCTCTGTTGGAGTGAATGCGCCGGGCATGGTGAGGAGACCACATTCCTTTGCACGACGGATTACGGCAGGGGTTGTGTTGGGGGCAAGAATGAATTCAGCGCCTGCCGCCGCTGCGGCATCTACTGCCTCCGGCGTCAGTACTGTTCCGGCACCAATATGCAGCTGCATATCAAAACGCCGGCGCAATTCTTCGATGCCATGCAGTGCATCGTGTGTTGCAGCGGGATCACCGGGATGCAGGGTGACTTCGACGAAGCGGATACCGCCGGAGAGCAGCGCTTCACATGTCGGTGGAAGCAGCGCTGAGGGGATATTGCGAATGATGGCGACGAGACGCTCTGTCAGCAGTTCTTGATGCAGTCCTGTCATGCGTATCCCTCCCGAAACAGGCTTGCTCCTCGGGCAAGGGCAATGGCACCTCGCCCGGAAAGCGCACACATAGTATCTTGATCAAGCGATCGTGTGGGATAATTTTCTGACGCAAGCAAGGTTTTGTATGCAGCTTGCATCAGCGGATTTCCTGCGATGATGAACACAGCCTCGGACAGGTTGGGGAAGAGGTGACTCTTCCTGAGTGCAATAAGATCGTCTGCCAGCAGGATTCCGAGCAGGTAGTTCTGAACAACATTTGGCGTAGCCTCGTGAAAAAGGTCAAGGATGCGCGCCATAAACGCAGCATGACCAAAACCGGACTGCCTGCGGCAGACGACACCGCGTTGAAATGCTTCTGCATCGTAGTGCTTGGCGTAACTTTGTGCGGTACTGCTCGCGAGAATGGTGTCAAATGTCATTGCGTGAAGGAGCTCTCCAGCAAGGGTTGTTAGACATCCGCAGATGGTATCTCCGTTCGACACGGCAATGTATTTATTGTGTGAGCCGGGGAGAATGAGTACCATATGCTCAACGGAAGGAAAACATTGCAGTATCGCTGCTGCCTCGGTTTCCTCACCGCGCATGATGTCCATATGCCCGATCGTTTCATCTGTGAATGACATCTCATTCATGTTCTTGATGCCCGGAATGAGATGAATGACCTGCGGACAGATTTCCGGCAAGTGGCAGGGGACAATTGCGTGGGAGAGTGCATCAAGGGAGATCGGCGCAGCAAGATGCGGGATCTCCTTGAGACCGACATTGGAGGTGAGCATCCCTGCGCCCAATATGCAGGCGATTTCATCCACCGTGACCCCTGCCTTGCGTGCAGCTTCCCGCAAGGTATCCCGAACGGCTGCCGTCAGCTTTTTGTTATGCCTGTCAATCGCCGTGTGGCGCACGCCGATCGGCATCTGTGCTTCGGCGAGAATTGTTGTGTCCTGCCAGAGGTAGACTCGCGTATTGCTCGTTCCGGCATCTATCGTTGCGATCAGCATGGGACACCAGAAACATGTGGTTTCAGGGATAGTTTTTCCCGTACCGTACGGTTCACGATGTTGGGCAGATCATGACCGCTCAGAATATCTGCAATGCCGCGTGCTGCCTTCGTTTTGAGCTCGCATTCCGCCTCTTCGGAGTACCATGCGGCATGCGGCGTGATGATGATGTTGGGCAGGGAGCGGAGCGGGGAATCCTGTGCCAGAGGCTCCTGCTCGGTCACGTCAAGCCCTGCAGCCGCAATTTTTCCTTGGGTCAGTGCGGCATAGAGAGCCTTCTCGTCAATCAGTGGTCCGCGTGACGTGTTGATGAGGATGGTGCTCGGTTTCATCATGTCAAATTCCCTGTGGCTGAGAAGATGCTCCGTTTCCTTGGTCAGCGGAACGTGAACCGAGATCATGTCCGATGCTTGGAGCACTTCGTCCAGTGTAAGGAGTTTGCCTCCATAGGAGGCGACAATTGCGGGGGTGACAAACGGATCGTATACAGCGAATTTCAGACCGAAAGCACGTGCCTTTTCGGCGAGCAGTCGTGGAATGCGTCCGAAGCCGAGCAGCCCAAGAGTCTGTCCTGCAAGCCGGTGAATGGGCTTGCAGATGTTGTAGTCCCAACCACCGCCGTTTACTTGTGTGTGAAGTGGTGCGAGCTTTCGATGACAGGCCATCAGGAGTGCGAAGGCGTGGTTGGAGACTTCGTCTGCGCAGTAGTCGGGGACGTTCAGCACGCAGACACCGTGCTCCGTTGCCGCCTCCAGATCTACGGTATTGACTCCGACACCGTAGCGCGCAATGACTTTCAGATGCGGCAGCGCTTCTATGACGCGCCGCGTGATGGGGGCGTATTGATTGAGCAAGCCGGAGGCATCCGCACATGTACGGATGACATCATCCTCTGTGTGACACTGCTGCGGGATGAGTGTGAGTCCCGCGCGTGCAAGCTCGTGTTCTTCCGGTGCCAACGAGTCGTATTCATAGTCTGTAACGTATATTTTTCGCATGGAATCTCCTCACTTACATAAACCATTTCATCGGGATCAGAACCAGCTCCGGAATCAAGATGAAGAGGAACAGAACACCGTATTCCAGCAGGATAAACGGCCACAGTTTTCGTACAAGCGCATTGAGACTGACATTGCCGACACCGCAGCCGACAAAGAGAACTGTTCCTACAGGCGGTGTGAGCAGTCCGATCATGAGATCGAGTACCATGACGATGCCAAAGTAGACAGGGTCAATTCCTGCTGCCTTGATGAGCGGCATGAAGATGGGGGCAAAAATGAGGATAGCGGGGGTGCTGTCCATGACCATGCCGAGCAGGATGAGAAAGACGGCGATGACGATCAGAAGTATTGTCGGTGTTGACGTGAGGTCCTGTAGGGCAAAGACAACCTGCTGCGGCACGCCTGCTGTTGTTACGACCCATGCTGTACTCATGGCCGCAGCGGCGACAAGCAGTACCTGTCCCGTCGTTTTTGATGTGCCGATGAATACCTTTTTGAGGTCGTGCAGCCCCATCTCGCGATAGACGACAATGGAGATGAAGAGCGCATAGACCACGGCAATACAGCCCGCCTCTGTCGGTGTAAAGATGCCGAAACGGATACCGCCAACGATGATAAAGGGCATGAAGAGAGCAAAGACGGAATCTTTGAATGCCGTCAAAATCTCGGGGATCGTCGCACGCTTGCCGACGGGATAGTTGTTTCGCTTTGCCATGATGTACCAAAGGATCATCAGGGCGAGTGCAATGATGAGTCCCGGTACGATGCCTGCCATGAACAAGCGGCCGATGGATGCCTGCCCGCTGACCCCGTATAGGATGAGCGGGACACTGGGCGGAATGATCGGTGCGATCATTGCTGAGGCACAGACGAGTGCTACCGATGTCGCACGATCATATCCCATCTGAATCATCATGGGGATCAGAATGGCTCCCAGTGCCGCCGCATCCGCAACGGCCGATCCGGAGAGCCCTGCAAAGATCGTACTGGCGATGATGACGACATAGCCAAGTCCGCCGCGCACATGTCCGACAAGACTAGCGACAAAGGTAACGATTCTCTTTGAGATCGTTCCGGCACTCATGATTTCACCGGCAAGGATGAAGAAGGGGATGGCGAGCAGTGTGAAACTGTTTGCTCCAAATACCACTGCCTGGGCAAGAAGCTGCGGGGTGAAATTGCCGATGTAGAGCAGCAGGACTGCCGATACTAGTAAGAGTCCGAATGCAATCGGAACGCCGACCATCAGCAGGGAAAATAGGGCGACGAGAAAGACTGCAAGAATTTCTGTACCGTTCATGATCTGCCCTCCTCGTTTGGGCGGAGGATCTGCGTTATCCTATATAGTGTCAACAGAATCATGCTGACGGCAAAGACAACCATGGATACTGTGATGTAGGAAAAGGGAATCCCTGTTGCAGAACTGATGTTGTTGCTCGATACGGCGACCTGTTCGATGCCGCCTACGAGCAGAATGCCCATTGCCAGCAGCACCAGACCGTTGGCAATGAGATCGCAGCATTTTTGTCCGCCTGCAGATAGACGGCTGGTCAGAACATCCACCTTCAGATGCAAACCGTCCAGTGCGGCGAGGATTCCGCCCAGAAAGATGAACCATACGAATAGATTGACGGACGCTTCGTCGCTCCATGTCAGGCCTGTGTTGAAACAGTATCGCATGATGACGTTGGCGAAGACGAGGAGAACAATGCCGCCCATCGCGGCAGATGCAAGAAGCGCAATCAGCGTTTCTGTCTTCTTCAGAATACCGGTCATGGAACATACCTCCATTATGGAACAGGCGCCGCCCAAGGGGGTCACCCCGGGGCGGCGCCCTCTTCCAATGCAGTTTATTGTACTTCCTTCAAGATGGCATCCAGACGCTCTTTTCCAATGTCGCCAGAAAACTTGTCATAGACGGGCTGCGCTGCCTCTTTCATCTTTGCGGTCTCCTCCGGGGACAGTGTATTGACCGTAAGACCGTGATCTTTGATCTTTTGGAGATACTCAGCATCCAGACGACGATTGGTCTCGCGCTGGAAGATCTTTGCCTCATCCGCACATTTTTGGATGAGTTTCTGATCCTCGGGGGAGAGCTTATCCCACGTCTTCCTGCTGATCATCAGTACATAGGGCGTGTAAAAATGGCGTGAGATGGTCAGATATTTCTGCGCTTCATAGAAGCCGGCATCGAAGATCAGTGTGTTCGGGTTCTCCTGCCCGTCAAGCGTTTTCTGCTCGAGAGCCGTGAAGACTTCGTTGAACGCCATTGGCTGTGGGTTTGCGCCCCAAAGTTTGAACGTCTCAAGATGGATCGGGTTCTGCATCGTACGGATCTTCAGACCAGAGAGGTCGGTGACGGATTTTACAGCATGCTTGCTGTTCGTCACATTGCGGAAACCGTTTTCGAAATAGCAGAGCCCCATGATGTTGACCGTATCAAGCGTCTTCAAGATGTCCTGACCGCTTGCGCCGTCGAGCACCTTATCTGCCTGTTCCGGTGTGGTGAAGAGGAACGGAAGATCAAATGCGAGGAATGCTTTCGTGAACTCGGAGACGGGAGAACTGGAGGGCATCGTCATATCAAGCGTGCCCATCTGAAGAGCCTCCATCATGGACTTGTCGTTGCCGAGCTGTCCGTCACCGAACAATTCCACCGTGATGCGGCCGTTGCTCTCTTTCTCTACAAGCTCCTTGAACTTTTTTAGTCCTTGTCCGCCGGAACTGTTGTCGATGCTGGAACCGAAGCCGACCTTCAGAGTGGTCTTTCCATCGGCATTTTGCGCACCACCACCGCCGCACCCCGCAAATACTGCGGATAGAAGCAGCATGGTGCAGAGTATACTTAGAAATCGTTTCATTACAGAGCACCTCCATACACTTGATATACCTTTCGTAATTCATCTAAAATTCATCTGATGAATTTATTGTATTATACGTGAAAAGAAAGAATGTTGTCAAGATAAAATCGCAATAAAACTTGAAAAATAGGGATTGTTGGGAATTAAATAGAGCGTGATAGATATATTTGTGGAAAAGTCATCAGATAAATTATTTTACAAGCTATGCTATAATAAATATATAAATATGATAGAAAGGGAAAACTTATGAAGCTAAATTTGAATGGCGTTGCACTGACCGATGCTGTTGCTGCACAGATCATTGAATATATTCAAGAACATGGGCTTGCTCCCGGTGATAAACTTCCGACCGAGCAGGAACTCGTTGAAATGTTTCAGGTAAGCCGCAGTACGCTTCGAGAGGCATTTAAGACGCTCGTATCACGCAATATTCTCGAAACACGTCAGGGGTCCGGTACGTATGTTTCTCCGAAACGCGGGATTCCGACGGATCCGCTCGGACTCACATTTATGCAGACGGGGTCGCTGTTGGCGTTGGACTTGCTCGAGCTCCGGTTGATCTTGGAACCAGAACTTGCTGCACTCGCTGCGGTGCGGCGTTCGCCATGTCAGCTCGCGCGTATTGAGGCGGCATGTGTCGCGACGGAACAGGATATTCGTGCGGATCGACCGCATGACTATAATGATCTCTTGCTGCATCGAGAAATTGCAGCAGCAAGCGGCAATAAAATTGCGCCAAACTTGATTGATATCATCTATTCATCAATTAGGCAGAATATCAATATTACCGATGGTTCTCTGCGTGAGCATACGAGGATTTACCATCGACGCATGGTAGAAAGCATCAAGGAGCAAGATCTGCAGGGTGCGCGTTATGCGGTTATCGTACACTTGAGCGAGAACCGCCGCTATATCATGATGGAGGCGGGGGGCCGCGAGACTCCCCCATGAAAAAATCCCCGCACGCCGGAAATATCCGATGTGCGGGGATTTTATACTGTCATAGCAGCTTTTGGGAAATCGCTGATAAAATGAGTTTATCGGTGCTTCCTTAGCAGTGGTGGTGATCGACACCGACCATGACGGACGTTGCCTTGATGACGGCATATGCCTCCTTGCCGACCTCAAGACCGAGCTCCTCGATGGAGTTCAGGCTGATGGTCGAGGTGATGACGTCGCCGCCCTTCAGCTCGATGCCAACGATGCCGTTGACAGCACCCTTCTCGATGGAGACAACCTTGCCCTTGAGCTGATTGCGTGCACTGAGTTTCATATGTTTCCCTCCCTTGTTTTGTAGTAACTCATATAGCATAACACAAAAACCCTGAAAAATTCGTGATGAATGTCACAAATTTCGCAGGGTTTTCAGAAGGCTGTTCTCAGCGCAGGAACACCACGTTTGTCGCGTCGAGGAAGCCGCTCGCACTGTTCTCGAGGAGGAGGCGGTTCGCATCGCTCGCCGAGAGGACGGGGTTCGCATTGTGATCGACGGAGACGGCACGCAGATGCAGGGGATTGGTACCCGCACGCGTGGCCTCTGCATCGCTGTGTGCATAGGAAGCCATGCCGCTTGCGACGACCTTGTCAACGTCGAGGTTCTTGTAGCCGTAGATGGGCTGACCGTTCTCCGCCTTGATGATGGGGCTCATGGCAGGGCGCAGTCCGAGTCCCGTGCAGTCGATGATGACGCCCGTGTAGCCGCCAACTGCCTGCCCCTTGGGGACGATCTCAGCAGGAGGCGTGGTTGCCGTCGGTGCAGCAGGCGTGAGCGGGGCGGCGGGTGTCACTGCCACTGCCGCAGGGGGCGTCGTCGGAGCCGTCGGTGTCACCACTGCCGGAGGCGTTGTTGGTGCTGTCGGCGTGGTCACCACTGCCGCGGGATGTGTCGGGCGCGTCGGCGTCGTCGTGGTCGCAGGCGCTGTCTGCGTGGAGGGGACGGTCACTGCAGCGGTGGAGCCTGCTGCCATGGCGGCCTGCAGGATGGGGGAGGAGGAGGTTTGATTCTGCGTGCGCTCATAGGTGCCGTATCCCGTTGTATCATAGGGAATCGGCGTGTAGGGAGCATAGACGCTCTCGGGCGCCGCCCATGGTGCGCGAGTCTCATTGCGCGTGAAGACCGTGCTTGCGAGGGAGCCGGTGCCGTAGACAGGAATCTCCATGGTGACAACGTACGAGCCGTCGCGGCGTGCACTTTCGTCAATGATCTGCGCACCCTGGATGAGTGCAGTGACATGCGTGCGGACGGTCGTGTTCATGAGTATCATGTTCTCGACCGTGTTCACGGCATCGACATTCACGCCGTTGATCTGCTCGGCGAGCTGGCGATAGGCGTCGCTGAGTGCAGCGCGGCGTGCCAGTGCCTCTGCCTGTGAGCCGCGCGCATCCGCAGGGGCGATGCCAAGCCCCTCGACACGGATTTTGCCGCCGTCCCACTGAGCTGGCGCTGCACTGACATTCTGCGTGCCAATCGTGAGCGCGAGCATGAGCACAGCAAGAGCAATGGATTTTAAAATCTGCATAGATATTCCTCCTTTAAGTGTGCTTATTTATTGAATATCTCAAAAAAAAGATAGAGCAGCATGAGAATTAGGTTAAGGTTTAGTGAGATGGAAGCGATGAAAATGATTCGTCTTGTTGCAAATGGGAATTATTTATACTATAATGAGTGAAATGGCGGGAATACGCCCGCGCATTCAGTTGTTTTTGATGGGAGGAACTCTAATGAAGAAAAAGTTTTTGGCAGCAATGCTCGGCGCAGCGATGGGGCTCGGTATGTATGCAGCACCTGCAGATGCACACGGTGTTTTCTTTGCGAACCGTGTCGACACGAAGGCTCTCGTGCTCGGCGAAGGTCCGCTTGACAATGCGTATGACCCGGCGTGCGTGCAGCGCATTGATGCCTATGACGTGAATTTCCAGCCGACGACGGTGGAGCGTGTCGACGGGGAAAAGAACATCACGATCGTGCCGGGCGAGGATCTCGGCGTGACGGCGACGTTCTTTGACTACGGCTATTTTGCAAAGACGACGGACGGCAAGGTGATCCCGACGCGTGATTTCTCGGGCATCGAGAATCTCAAGGCCGTGACCTATGCTTACAAGTACAATGTGCACTACTGGAACGAGGCTGTGAAGCCGGCGGGCATCTACAATGTGCCGATCCAGATTGTGCCCGAGGTGAATCCGCTGACGCTGCGGCGCGGTGATACGCTCCAGCTCCGCATTTACAAGGACGGTGCGCCGTACGCGAATGCGCCCGTGATCGCGGATGTGCTCGGCGACCTCACAAACGAGACGCAGGCAGATGAGAACGGCTATGTCTCCGTGCGCATCGCGAACAACGGCCTGAATGTCATCGGCGTCGAGGTCGGCTTCCCGACGGACAATCCGATCGTGACGAAGAAGATCTTCAGCTC
>ERZ773087.1093-NODE-1093-length-18185-cov-8.277275_pt1 | contig 18185 bp, 16 predicted proteins | sample MGYA00511375_ERZ773087 | MGnify/ENA primary metagenome ERZ773087 (study PRJEB29015, sample SAMEA2737995) | human oral metagenome | biome: human oral; feature: human-associated habitat; material: dental | place: China | collected 2063 ...
TAGCGGTTAGTACTGTTAATAAAGTGAGTTACAAACTTTACAGACGAGGATGTCCCTAGTGCAGCTCGCCACGGAGTAGGCGAGCACACGAGTTCCGCAGTCTGTATAAGTAAAGTCGAAACTTTATTAACAGTACTGCGGGTATGATTGAAATAGGGAGTGTTTCTGACTATTTAGCTATCAAATGAGTATGATTGAATTATACGGAGTTTTTATAAGCATAATTGTTTATGTTACAATCTGTTAACAAAGCAACTAAAGGGTCGGATATCAACGATACACTACACTGGGGATATGCAACCTAAAACTCATCCTTGATCTTATTATCTAAAAAATCTTTAATATATATAAGCGCCGCACCTATAGTGATACCATGCTTTGGCATTTTACTGATATAGATATAATCCCTGTATGCCTCAAAAGGAGTCATAGTCGCTATATGATTATATAATACATCCACATCGTCTTGATTAAGATAGGCGGCAAGATACCCTCCGAGTATAAAATCAGTATCATATATAAGATGAATATTATTGATAATAATTGCCAGATCCTCCAAATATTGCTGCCATCTAAGAGCTTCTCTGCTGCCGAACTTTCTTGCATTTTTAAAAAACAAGTCAAGACTGTCTTCAAATCCCTCAAGCAAGGCATTAATTGAGCAAAGTGTCTCGGCGCAGCCTTTTTTACCGCAATAACAGTCTCTTTCTCCGGGCTTAAAGACAATATGTTCTATAGTGGCATTATGACCATGCTTGCCGCTTAAAATACTTTTATTAAATATCATAGCAGCTCCCAAGTGGTAGCTTAGCAAAAGGTAAAAAGCGTCATTTATCTCAGGAGAGACACAGAGTTCGGAAACTGCCGCAGCGGTGGAATCGTGTATAAAAGTACAGGAAAAGGGCAGGTGCTTGGAAAAATTATCTATTTTAAGTCCGGTACAGTCAAGTATCTTACCGTAAGTGGCAGTACTTCCGTCAGGAGATATAAGCCCTTGCAAGGCTATACCGACACCTAATATATGATCATACTTTTCACTTTTTGTAAGTGGAGAAAAACTGTATTCTATCTTGTCAACAAAATCGGTAATATACTTACAAACCGTCTTAAAATACTCCTCATCATTTCTGTAGCTTATTTCATAAACTTCTCTCTTGGTATACTTTTCGTATAAATCAACAGAGACTATTTTTACCTGATTGGCAATAATCTCAACACCGATACTGAGCTTATAATCGGGTACTATAGAGTAGGCGGTAGCCTTTCGCCCTACATAATCACTGTCAAGTTGACCGGATTTTTGTATAAGCCCTGTCTCTTCAAGTTCATTTAATCCGTTTGCCACCGTAGGTCTGCTTAAGTGCAAAGCATAAGAGATATCCTGCTGTGAAGTCGTGCCGGATTGATATATATATTGGTATATGAGATTTATATTGTTCTGTCTGATTTGATTTGGTGTAATGCTTTTTTTCATATATCTTTCTCACACTTAATTTTTATTTTGTAAAATCATTTTGCTAAAATACTACTAAATAAGGTTATACCGATATTTAAAATAAATCAATTGTGAAAAACTACCAAAAAATCGACTGAAAATTATAATAATATTACATATTTACAATTCTGATTTTAAATGCTAATATGCAAAAGCAATATTGTAAACGATTTTACAAATTAAAATAAAAAAATAACTATACAAAATTAAATAATTTTTTAACAAGGAGGTAAGATGGGTATTGTAGAGAAGATGCGTCTGGACGGTAAAAAAGGTTTTGTAACCGGAGCTGCCAGAGGTATAGGGAAGTGTACAGCTACAGCATTTGCAGAAGCGGGAGCGGATGTTGCCATCGTAGATGTCGACTTGGATGTGGCTAAGCAAACCGCAGAGGAGATAGCCAAGGCTACCGGAAGGAAGGTCATAGCACTTAAGTGTGACTGTACCGATGAAAAACAGGTCAATGATATGGTAGCGCAGGTAGTATCGGAGCTTGGAGGACTTGATTTTTGTCATAACAATGCAGGCATTTGCATCAATGCTCCTGCCGAAGAGATGAGCTACGAACAGTGGTCCAAGGTTATAAATATAAACCTTACCGGGATATTCTTAACAGATATAGCAGCCGGCAAATATATGCTTGAGCATGGTGGAGGCTCTATCATCAATACCGCCTCAATGTCAGGTCATATAGTAAATGTTCCGCAGCCGCAGTGTGCTTATAACGCATCTAAGGCGGGAGTTATACAGCTTACAAAATCACTTGCTATAGAGTGGGCTAAAAGAGGGGTTCGTGTAAACAGCATAAGCCCCGGATATATAGGAACTGAGCTTGTAAACAGTTCAGACTTCCTTGTGCCGCTTATTGAAAAGTGGAATGCCATGGCACCTATGGGAAGGCTTGGAAGACCGGAGGAGTTACAGTCGATCTGCGTATATCTTGCAGGAGATACAAGCAGCTTTACCACAGGTTCCGACTTTATTATAGACGGAGCATTTACCTGTTTCTAGTGTATTGTTCGTAAAATAACAATATAAAAAAGCATTAGTGAGGCATCTGAAAATGAAACTGTAGCAGGCTGTACCAAAGATTTTTAAGCTGTGCAATCAGGAAAAGATGCAAGTTAATCACTATGCTTATTTAATAAATGATATATATATTTTTAAAATAGTTTTTAAGAGCCGTTTTTATGGCTATTAAAATAAAGTACATATTTTCAAGGAGGATTATATGAAGAAAAAAATTTTAGGCGCAGTATTAGGCGCAGTACTTGTAATGGGAGCTTTAGCAGGATGCAGCAACTCTTCTTCAACCGGTGATGCAACAACAGCAGCTCAGTCACAGGCAGTTGAAAGCAGCGTGGATGGAAGCAGTGCTGACAGCAGTGCGGCGGAAAGCACAACAGCGGCACAGGCAGGAGATTCAACAGCAAATGTAGACGGAGTTAAGGCTGATGAGGCTTTCTATGCAAAGGCTGACCTTACTTCACTTAAAGGAAAGAAAATAGGAATCACAATACAATCTTTAGAGAATGCTTACTGGGCAGGCGTTATGAAGGCTTTAGGAGAAGTTCTTGAGGCTAACGGTGCAGAGTATACTATAGTAGATTGTAAGGACAACTCAGCTACACAGATAGGACAGGTAGAAAACTTCGTAGCATCAGATTGCGATCTTATAATGATTCATCCTTCAGATGCCAGCGCAGTTGAAGATGTAGCAAAGGATGCACAAAAAGCCGGAATTAAGGTTATGTGCTGGGACGATCCTATGGAGAATACAGACGGAAACTGGATACTTAACAACACAGACTTAGGTATTGCTATAGGAGAGCTTGCAGGTAAGTTTATAGATGAGCATTACAGTGCTGACAAGAAGGCGGAAGTTGCTTTGATTGGTTATCCACAGACCAAGATATTACTTGAGAGAGGTAACGGAATCAAGGAAGGACTTGAGAAGACTGCAGCAGGTAAGTATACAATAGTAGCAGAGCAGCCGGGACTTAATGCAAATGAGGCTCAGACAGCTATGGAAACTATACTTCAAAAGAATCCTGATTGTAAGGTTGTAACAGGTATAGGCGCAGGCGCTATGATAGGTGCTAACGAAGCATTGATCACAGCTACAGGCGGTACAGTTCCTGAAGACATGGGTGTATTTACAGCAGATGCTACAAAGCAGCAGCTTACTCAGCTCATTGACGGAAAACAGGCTTCAAGAGGTGTTATAGGATTTGAAGGTTCAGATGAAGATACAGCTAAGGCTTGCGCAGCAATGTATGCACTTATATTGGACGGCAAACTTGAGAACAAGAATGTATATCGTCAGGTTGGTCCTATAACAGCTGAAAATGCTGCTAAGGTACTTGAGGGAATGAAATAGTATAAAGTAATTTGAAGATAAGGCTGTCAATAATAGGTTAGGAAAAAGCCGTATAAAACCTGTATATGACAGCCTTAATTGTATATAATCCCCTGAAATACCGGGAATATAGTACTTTAGGAGGTATCGAATGAAAGAAGAATATGTACTGGAACTTGAGAATATAAGAAAAGAATACCCTGGAGTTATAGCACTTAAAGATGTCACCTTGAGACTTAAAAAAGGAGAAATACTTGCTCTTATAGGAGAAAACGGAGCCGGAAAGTCAACCCTTATAAAGACCTGTTCGGGAGCTGTAGTACCGACATCAGGCAAAATTAAGGTAAACGGTAAAACATTTTCAAGGATGACTCCGCAACTTGCAAGTGAGAACGGTATAGCTATAATATATCAGGAATTTAACAATGTAGGAGAATTGTCCGTAGCAGAGAACTTATTCTTAGGACACCCTATAAAAAAAGGCATAGTAATTGACAAAAAAGCCATGGAAGCCGAGTCTATAGAGGCATTTAAGCAGCTGAACATAGACATTAATCCGAAAGAACTTATGAAAAACCTTACAGTAGGTTATCAGCAAATGGTTGAAATAGCCAAGGCAATACACCAAAATGCCAATGTACTTATTATGGACGAGCCTTCCGCACCGCTTACAAGCAAGGAAGTTAAGAGTATGTTTGAAGTGGTAAGACTCCTTAAGAGCAAGGGAGTATCCATTATTTACATATCGCACAGACTTGAGGAAATATTTGCACTTTCGGACAGAATAGAGGTTATAAGAGATGGAGAGTACATAGATACACTTATAACCAAGGATGCCAATGTAGACCAACTTATAAAACTCATGGTAGGTAGGGAAATGACTCAAGTTTACCCCGAAAGACCGGACTATACCGACCTTTCCGAAACGGTGCTTGAGTTACATGATGTATGTGGAAACGGTGTAAAAAATATAAACTTTAAAGTACATAAAGGAGAAGTACTCGGACTGGGAGGCTTAGTAGGAGCAGGACGAACAGAGACTGCGGAGCTTGTATTCGGTGCAGCTGAAAAGACCTCAGGCAAGATCATATTTAAAGGTAAAGAAATAAATCCAAAAAGTCCGAGAGAAGCTATAGACATAGGTATAGCTTTAGTTCCGGAAGATAGAAAACGCCATGGAGCTCTACTCGGAACATCTATAAATCACAATATAAATATGCCTATATATGAAAGAATCTCTAAATTTTCAGTTATCAACACCGCTATAGAAAAGGGAAATTCAGAAAAGTATAAAAAAGAAATGAATATTAAAGCGCCTAATCTTGATCAGCTTGTAAAAAACTTGAGTGGCGGTAATCAGCAAAAGGTAATACTTGCCAAGTGTCTGGCGGCAAATTCGGAGCTTATTATACTTGATGAACCTACCAGAGGAATAGATGTGGGCGCTAAATTCGAAATATATAAACTTATTAATGATTTGGTGGCAAACGGTAAGGCTGTGCTTATGATTTCTTCTGAAATGGAAGAACTTATAGGAATGTCCGACAGAATAGTGGTTTTGGCAGAGGGCTTGGTTACCGGTGCGCTTGAAAAAGATGAAGTAGATGCGGATAAAATTATGATGTTTGCTTCGGCAGTAGCAGATAAGGAGGAATAATAATGGATACTCGTAAACTCTTAAAAGACAATGCTATATGGTTGGTGTTTGTATTTATGGTGGCAATATTTACCGTTTATAATCCTAATTTTATAAAACCGTCAAACCTTATGAATATTGCAAGACAGGTTGCAGTATACGGAATAGCCTCAGTAGGTATGACCTTTGTAATATTGATATCGGGAATAGACCTTTCTATAGGAGCTATTATCACCTTCGTCAATATTATCTGCGCTTATTTGATGGTAAACCTCGGTGTAAATATGTGGGTTGCGGTAATTATCTCAATAACTGCGGCTACCTTAATAGGTGTACTTAACGGATTTATGGTTTCAACTGTCGGAATACCTGCACTTATCGCTACATTTGCGGCTCAGACCGTATTTGACGGTTTGTCCTATATTATCTCAGGCGGTATGCCTATCTCAGGCTTTGATAAGACCTTCAACCTTTTTGGAAAGTGGACTGTAGGTATAGTGCCTATTTCAGCAATTATAATGATCGTATGCTTTGCAGCAGGAGCATTTATATTAAATAAAACTTACTTCGGTCGTTACTTCTATGCAATAGGAGGCAACGAAGAAGCGGCAAAGCTTTCAGGTATACAGGTAAGTAAAATAAAGTATCTTATATATGCACTTTCAGGCTTCTTTGCAGGACTTGCAGGAATAGTTATGCTTTCCCGTACAGGTTCGGCACAAAATACCGCAGGACTCGGATACGAGTTTGATGTTATCACCTGCGTGGTACTTGGAGGAGTGTCTGTAAAGGGTGGAATAGGAAAAATATCCGGAGTTATAGCCGGAGTACTTATAATAGGTTCACTTACCAACGGTATGATACTTATGGATGTAAATTCATATACACAAAAGGTTATAAAGGGATTGGTTCTTGCAATAGCGGTAGGTATAGACTGCTTATCAAACAGGAATAAGCTTGCTTAAGGAGATATTTATGAAGGCTGCGGTATATCATGGTCCTAAAGATATAAGGATTGAAGAAGTTGAACTAAGAAAACCTAAAGAAGATGAAGTTTGTATTAAAATAAAATACTGTGGAGTATGCGGAACCGACATACATATATACGAGGGAGACTCGGGAGCATTTGCGGTAAACCCGCCACTGATACCGGGGCATGAGTTTGCCGGTGTGGTGGAAGCGGTAGGAGATGCGGTAGAATACCTTAAAGTAGGAGACAAGGTAAGCGGCGATCCCAATATCATGTGCGGAAGGTGCTACTTTTGCAGAAACGGTATGGAGCATTTTTGCGAGAATGTAACCGGTGTAGGCACTACTGCTGACGGAGGCTTTGCACAGTATACGGTTATGAAGGCAAGTCATGCCTATAAATTACCTGAAAATATAGATCTTATGACTGCTGCTATGGCAGAGCCTATGTCCTGCTGTATACACGGTATAGATCTTTGTGAAATAAAGCAGGGAAGTACGGTGCTTGTAATAGGAGCAGGACCTATAGGAGTAATTATGCTCCAACTTGCCAAACTTTCAGGTGCGGCGAAGCTTATAGTATCCGAACCGGTAAAAGAAAAAAGAGAGCTTGCCTTAGAACTGGGAGCAGACCTTGTAATAGACCCTATAAATGAAGATATAGAAAAGATACTAAGTGAATATACTAAAAATTTGGATTGTGTAATAGAGTGCGCCGGCTCTAAAAGAACACAGGAACAGGCTGTAAAACTTGCAGGAAAGTTTGCGAGAGTTATATTCTTCGGACTTACTTCACCGGAAACCGAAATAAGTATAAAGCCGGATGACATATTTAAGAAAGAACTTACTATAAGATCATCATTTATCAATCCCTATACTTTTTCCAGAGCTATAGATACCTTGGCTTCGGGCAGTGTGGATGTTAAAAGTATTATTACAAATGTGGTGAAACTTGAAGACATCAAAGAGGTATTTAAGGATCCGGAATACAGAAGAAGCGGCAAAGTCATGATAAGTATGGAATAAAGGAGCAGACTATGGATAAGAAAGGCTTGATAGAAAGCGGTAAAGTTTCGCTCGGTATAGAGCTTGGATCTACCAGAATTAAGGCGGTACTTATTGATTTTGAGGGCGAAGTGCTTGCAGTAGGCTTCCATGATTGGGAAAATTCCTTTGTAAACGGAGTGTGGACCTACAGTCTGGAAGAGGTACATAAAGGGCTTAAGTCCTGTTATAATTCGCTCAGGCTTGCGGTAAAAGAAAAGTATGCCTGTGAACTTAAAAAACTTGCCTCAATGGGAGTAAGTGCCATGATGCACGGCTATATAGCCTTAGATAAAGATGGCAATCAGCTCAGTCTGTTCCAGACATGGAGAAATACCAATACCCAAGAGGCGGCGGATGAGCTTACCGAGCTTTTTGATTTCAATATACCGCTGCGCTGGTCTGTGGCACATTTGTATCAAAGGATGCTTGATAAAGAGCCTCATGTGGCAAATGTGGATGCGGTGTATACACTTGCAGCCTATATACACATGAAACTTAGCGGCAGTAAGGTAATAGGTATAGGAGATGCTGCCGGAATGTTTCCTATAGATTCGTCCACACATGATTATAATGAGCAGATGGTGGAAAAGTTTGATGCCTTAAGTGCAAAACATGGCTTTAAGAAGGGCTTAAGAGAAGTTTTTCCAAAGGTATTGACTGCCGGAGAGTTTGCAGGAAGCTTAAGCAAAGAAGGAGCAGCATTACTTGATGAAAGTAAAAATCTTGAGGCAGGTGTACCTATGTGTCCGCCGGAGGGAGACGCAGGTACAGGAATGGTTGCTACCAACTCCGTAGCTCCGAGAACAGGTAATGTCTCAGCCGGCACAAGTACATTTGCCATGATAGTACTTGAAGAAGACCTTAAGAAGCTCTACAGGGAAATAGATATGGTTACTACACCCTCAGGCTTTCCCTGCGCCATGTCCCATGCCAACAACGGTACTTCAGACCTTAATGCCTGGGTTGGCATCTTCAAAGAATTTTTGGAGCTTATGGGACATAAAGCGGATACCGGAGAGCTTTTTAATAAATTATATACCAATTCACTTAGCGGAGATAAGGACTGTGGAGGACTGTTAGCCTACGGATATTATTCAGGTGAAAATGTTACCATGATCAATGAGGGTAGACTTGCTTTCTTAAGAACTCCGAACAGTAAGTTTAATTTGGCTAATTTTATGAAGGTAAACCTGTATACCTCACTGGGAGCGGTAAAACTGGGACTTGATATACTTCTTAAAGACGAGGGAGTAAAGCTTGACAGAATTATGGGACATGGAGGCTTCTTTAAGACCAAGGAAGTAGGACAAAGATACCTCTCAGCAGCAGTAGGTGCACCGGTAACGGTTATGGATACCGCAAGTGAGGGAGGAGCTTGGGGTATAGCCCTGCTTGCAGCCTACCTTGCAGATAAAAAAGAAGGTGAAAAACTCGAAGACTATCTTGATAAAAGGATATTTGCAAGACTTTCCGGAGTAAGCATAGAGGCTACTAAAGAAGATATCGAAGGCTTTGATAAGTTTATGGAAAGATATGTTGCCGGACTTGAGGTTGAGAAGGCGGCAATAGAAGCTATGAAGTGGTAGCGGAAAATAACTTAAAAAGTAGAGTAATATATTTTGCTATTACACAAATGGCAAAAGTATAGATATAAATCTGAAAAAATAAGTGATTAAAAAGTTATAAATAAAATAAGTGCTGAGAGCGATTAGTGGCTGTCAGCACTTATTTTTAGTTTACATTTGCTGTTTTCTCAAGTGTAGGATTTTGATGAGTACCTTTGTTTTTTTAGGTAGTAAGTATTTCATAAGTCATAAATTAAGCTCTTTCCAAAGCTCAGTTATCGGTTTGGTTTTTAACTGTCCTGTTTCTTTTTCATTCTCATATTTTGAAAGCACCCTAAGGTCGTATTCCTCTTCAATTCGTTCAAGCATAGTAACTCTAATTATTTCAGATAAACTACAGTTATTGATTGTTGCATAAGATTTTAAGATACGAAGCTCTTCATCAGAGACTCTTAAACTAATTGTAGACATATTCATACCTCCTTTACAATACAAATGTATTATAAAATAAACTACTTGTCAAATGTGGTATAATTAAAAAGAATAAAAAAATAATACAAATCTAGGAGGTATAATATGAAAAAATCAATAGTTTCTATTTTGGTGCTTATAATATGTATCTTTGTTGTAGGTTGTGCTAAAACAATAAGTATTGACTTTCCTTTTGAAATTTCAGATGTGGAAAATATTGAAATGTTTCATTTTAATATTCCCGCTGCTGCAGAGAAAAAAATAATTACAAAACAAGAGGATATTGAGACTGTTTATAAATTACTGGATAAAATTCCTCTAAAAGATAAATCAACACTACCGGTTCTCGGCGGTTCTGTAACAAGCTTTAGATTTAATATTTCTGACGGTACGACTTACGAGGTTATTTATTCTTCAGTATCTGAGAAGAGCGGAAGAATTAAAACAACAGGTAGTGAAAAAGATTACTTTACATCAGCTGATATAGAAGCGAGTTGGGGAGAATATGATTATGAGGTTTTAAATGCATCGGAAGACGAATTGCCGGCACTATATCAAAAATAAAATAGCATAAACAATTACCATTGAGGGAGTAAACGGGAAGATAAAACCAATTTACTCCCTTTTTAATAAGAGTATCTGTCCTCAAAAGCGAACTTCTTGTGGCTCTTTGCATTTTTTGATTTACTTTATGTTTTATTCTAAAAAAGCTTAACACAGTAATCCCTATTAGGATATATCTTAAAATTTAAAATTGTACAACACCTTATCTTTAGCTAAAATATAAAAAACAAAGTATTGGAGATTACAGGCGTGGAACAAAAACACTATGAAATGTCAGATAAACAATTGGAACAAATTAAAAATTTATCTCCAAAAGCCAAAATTAAATATAAAAGAACAGCGGGAATATAATAACCGGCTTTATATACTGCCCCTTGAAATTATCTGTTTTCTTCTTGAAATTATTGTATCTATATGTTACTATGACTTCGTAAAAAGATATAAAGAGTTGTAAGTAAAGATAGATATATTAATGTAAATATTACATATTAACCGGTTTTTAAATAAAGTATTTTATATATTTTAACCAAAGATAAAACTATTGGCAGTTGAAGAAGGTTTAGATAGAAATAAACAGTACAATGCCACTTACTTTTTCTACTTATTTCTGATTCTATGCTGCCAATAAGAATATTTATTGGTTTTGTGTCTTGTAGATATTCTACTATGTGTGTTCCTTTATTTTAGATAAATTTTATAGAGTTAGAAGGAAGTATTTATGGATAAAATCATCGGAGACGAGAGGTTGGTTGATTATTTTAAAACAGATGAAATATCATGGGCAGGTTAATAATCAGATTATATAGTTTCTCGTATTACAGTTTATAAAACAGGAGAATTTAATTATAGATAGCGGTATAGATATGAATATACTTTTTGCTGAGCTGTTAAGAAAAAACAAAATGTAAAATACTCAGAAAGATATTTAAGGGAGCAATATGAAAAATAAAAAGAAAGTATGGATCATAGGTTTATGTTTTATTATTGCAGGATATTTTGCTCTTTCACTGTGTGATTTTATGTATATCCGTGCCGATAAATATCCGGCTTTTATCAGAACGATATTTTTTTCTGATGATAAAAACATTACTGTAAAAAGCATGGGAAATGTATGCCAAGTAGAAGATGGTATATATTTTTTGTATCAGGGTAGATTGATGAATATGGATAATGAAGGTAAAGCGGTAAAAGAAGCATATTCTAACCAACAACCCATATTGGGTATTATGAAAAATAATTCGGATATATTTTTGTGTTATGAAAATATATCGGCACTTTACAAGATAAATGATAATAAAAATAAAAGTAGTTCAGATAACGGAAAAAATGAAATAGAGTTATTGATAAAAGAGGGTGGAGATAGGTACTATATAGATGGTAAGTACATATACTTTTTTGATGATGATATGCTTAATAAATATACTTTAGAAGGAAATAAAGTTTATTCTTCTAAAGTATATTATACCCCCAGACCGATATTAGGTAGAGGTAGTATTATTTTTAATGGATATAGCATATGTATGAATGGCTATCGTGATTCCAATGCGACTATGGGAGTAGATATTCCGTGCTATTATTTATTTGGCTGGAATAGGGTAAGGTATAAGCAAAAAAGACTGGGTATAATACAATACTACAAAGAGGCATCGCCATGGGATCATCATTGGCACAATCATTCAAATATAAAAGAGTATGATACATGGACTAAGAATTTAGATTATGAAATAAGAAATTCTAAGGTTTTAGAGAATGGTAGAAAAGATGAGGATATATTAGACCCGATAAAGTATAGAAATATGGAAGAATATGAGTTGGTAAGCATAGAATTATATGATTCAAATCCTAATTTTTATAGAATTTCAGAAGGCTATGTATATTTTGCACAACAGTTGGAAATCTGCTACAGAGATAAGAAATATAAAGATAAAATTGTATTTGATGATAGAGGCAATGTGAATGAAAAAGAAAGAGAAAAAATAGAGTTTAGAGTTTATCCTCAAGCTATGTTGCGTGTGAAATTAGAAGATATAGAAAATGCAAGAGAGAATGAAAAACTGGAATATGAGGTGATAAATATCCAAAGATATATTAGGAACTTTATAGAAAACTATGAAGTAGATGGTAACTTTGTATATAGTTTATCAAATGAAAATTACTCTATAGAAGAGGAGAAAACCAAAGTTTTTATTACAGATATTAATACAGGTACTACTATAATGATATATAGCAAACCTAAGAATGATGAAAATTCTTACATGCCGCAACTATTCTGTAGCGATAACTATGTTTTCCTATATGAATACAGCAATAAAGAAGGAGAAGAGGGATGTCGCATAACCAGATTTGATAAGGACGGTAAAAATCCGGTGCTTGTTATAGATTATACAGGAGAAGTTGTAATGAAACCGGTGGCACCGGTTCAATAGTTATATATATAACTTTTGTATAGCTTCTTAACTTTATAGCTTAATTTATATAAGGAGGGCGTATCACATACTCATCTGATGATATATTTATAGAAAGTATTTTTTAGTTAAAAGATATTTATGATATGAATTTTAAGATCACTCCTAATACACATTCGATACTAACACTTGAATGTTCAGTTAAAGAAAATGATGAAAGAGTTATTTATAAATAGCAAAGGGGGTAACATTAAATATGATTATAAGGACAGAAGGGAAGGAGAGGCACAATTATTTATTAAATAGAAAAAAAATATCCCTTTTAGTACTTGCTGTACTTCTAATATTTTCCGGCATTATAGTATCAAATCTGATTAATAAAATAAATACTCAATGGGAGTGGGTAATCAAACCAAGTTTGCATAAAGATATAAGTTTTTTAGAGGGGAATTTATTTAAATTTTATAATAACAGAGGGGAAATTTGTATTATTGATGCAAGTACCAAAGATGTCTATGAGTATCCACTTTTTGATGATATTGATTTTGATAGAGAAAATGTATTTATTGCAAATAAAAATTCTTCTTTTTTCTATGTTGATAAAGCAGGTAACAAGTTATCGGATAAAACCTATGAAAATATATATTCTCTTAAAGATGGTTTATCAGCAGTTAAGCTTAACGGTTTGTGGGGGTTTATAGATAAAAACTTTAATCAGGTTATTACTTTTAATTTTTATGATGTACATTTATTTTATGAAAATTATGCTGCAGTCATGAATAAGGATAATAAGTGGGGGTTTATAGATGTAGCCGGAAATGTAACAATAGATTTTCAATATGATGAAGTAATGAATTTTCATGAAGGTTTAGCAGCTGTTAGGCAGGGGGATAAATGGATTTTTATAAATAAGAAAGGAATTAAAGTAACAAATACTTTTTATGATGAAATCAATGATTTTCATGAAGGTTTAGCAGCTGTAAAAAGACAAGATAAGTGGGGATATATAGATAAAAATGGTAAAGAGGTAATCTTGTGTAAATATGATGCTGCTCATAACTTTAGTGAAGGTCTTGCTGCCGTTGCAGTTAATAATTATTTGAATGACGGTTGTACTGCGTGGGCTTATATAGATGCTACTGGCGAGATTGTAATACCTTTTTACTCATACAGTGCTATAGGTGGAATTCCTTTAATTATCGGTGAATTTTATGATGGAAAAGCCTTTGTAACAAAAGATCTGGTATCTGTTATAGGAAAGAATGGAAAAAATATTTTCCGAGGGGATTCTTTATTTTTTATTTCAAGAGCAGAATATTATAAGGATTATTCCGCAATGATCGGATACATTTATTCAGACTCAAGTATGAAAATAAAAAAGTACGGTCTTTTAAATTTAGAGGGAGAGGAAGTATTAAAACCGGTATTTGATTATATAGAAGATATATATGGGGAATATATGATAGTTGCTGACATAAAGAATGGAACAGATATGAACTACGGCATAGTTAGAATAAAATCAAATAAAAAGTACTCCAATAAAGAGTAGAAGGATTTATTGCTTACATTCTATAGAAAAAGCGGAAGACGGATCAAATATTGACTATGAAATAATCAATGCACCAAGGTATCCTATAGATTATGATTCTTTTATACAAGACTATGAAGTTAATGGTAACTTTTTATACACTATGTCTAATGAAGAGTTCAGTATGGAGAAAGAGGGAAAAATAAAGGTTTTTATTACGGACATGGATACCGGTACTAACAGCTTGATATACAGTAGGATTAAAGACTATGAAAGTATATACATGCCGCAACTATTTTGTAGCGACAACTATGTTTTCCTATATGAATACAGCAATAAAGAAGGAGAAGAGGGATGTCGTATAACCAGATTTGATAAGGACGGTAAAAATCCGGTGCTTGTTGTAGATTATACAGGAGAAGTTGTAATGAAACCGGTGGCGCCGGTTCAATAGATATCAGTAAATTATTTACTATGGTTTTAGAATAGAACAAATTTAAAATCGGAGATTAAATGGCTATGAAAAGGAAAATAAAAATATTATTGATAGTAGTATTCTTAATAGCACTAATACCTGTTTTATTAATTTTTGTATTTCCTTATTTTGATTTTATGTATGTATCTGTAGACAAGCATTGGCTAAAAGGAAAGATAGCGGATCAAGATGATAATACAGGTGGTAAGAGTATTAAAAAAGTAGAACAGGGAGAAAATGTAGAATATTTTGTTTATAAAGACAGATTAATGTGTATAGAGGATACAGGTGATAAGGTAAAGGAAATATGTAAACTACCTAACAATATTGTGGGGATTTTAGTAAATGATAAAGATATTCTTTTATATGATAATAATTCAAACATTTATATTTATGATGTAACCTCAGGAATAGAGAGAGGAAAGATACTTAGCACATGGGGCGATATATATTTGGAAGGCAGAAATATATACATATTAAATTATAAAGTTAATTATGAGAAATATGATTTAAATGGAAAAAGAATTTTTTTAAATAAATTAGAATATATTTCACCTTTTAATAACATTATATTTGATGATTATGTTTTTTCGGTAGATGGTCATGGCGGTTTGGAAATAAATGTTCCAAGCTATTATATATTTGACATAAATAAGATAAAGTATCAAATACCCAGACTAAAACTTTTAAGGTATTATTTGCCGCCTGCAAGGTGGAATTCTTATAGAGAAGAAGATGTTTTACCATACGATTCATTTGCAGAAAAAGTGGATGAAACTGCAAGGAAAAGAATATCAACAATAGATGCAACGGATAGAAATATTGATAACTATAATTTGCAGAGTATAAACTTATATGCTAGAGAATTGTCAGAAGTTTCAGATGGGTATATATATATTTTTGGAATGCAGGTAGTTAACTACAGAGATAGAGAATATAAAGAAAAGTTATCAAAAATAAGTTTTAGAGGGTTGACAAGTGAAGAAATAGGTAAGGTAATGTATGAAACAGATGAATATAAAATATTTAAAATTAAGGTGGACGATATTAAAAATGCTCCGGATAAATCCCATATTAATTATGAAATTATAAATGTAGATTTGAGAGATAAAACTGTTGTAAAAGGTTTTTCAATTAGAGATAAGATAATATACTTACTGTGTAATGATTTTTCAGACGATGAAAAAGGATATGAAAATTTATATGTATTGTCTATAGATAGTGATACAGGTTTATCCAAAGAAATTTATAAAAAGAAAGCGTTTTTTTCAGAACAATCAGAACCTGAGATTTTTTCTACAGATGAGCATATTTTCATATATGAGTATAATGATGATTATGAAAAGATCTGTCTTACAAGGATTAACCGAGATGGTAGCAATCCTGTTTTGATAATAGATGAGAATGGGGAAATAGTGATGAAGCCTTTATAAAAAGATGATTGATAAAATTTTACTTAAGAAGTAGTGGGGAATTGGCTGTATCTCAAATGAGATTAAAATATGGAAAGAGCTATTAGTTATCCATGGGAAGTTGCAGGATGGTATTGGAGCAAACTCAAAAAAATAAATAATAAGATAAGCGAAGATCCGGATTTTTCTGTTGAAGAAGTAACACAAATTGTAAATGGAGGGGATAAAGTCTTAGACGAAAGGAAAAAAGCCTATGAAAAGTGCTGTGAAAAGATTAAAAAATAAAGTTGAATATATTATGATTTTGATAGCAGTGTTAGGATTACACACATCTTGTAACAGAGTAAATGCAACCAAACAAAGTATAGATAAACAAGAATTATATAATTCATATATAAGATATGAAAACTTAAGCAACATCACTACTTCCGGTTACAATGTAGTAGGAAAAAAATTTAGTTTAATAAATAGTGCTATGAATTTAGACATAGATTATCCCTGTGTTTTAGGTATGGAGGATATTGAGAAACAGGAACAGATTAATAAACTTATTTTTCTTATATCAACAGGCACATACTACGATATTTTTGTTCATAACGGTCTAAAAGTAAGTAGCAATTATTCAATTATTTATAGTGATAAAAGCTATCTTAGTATAAAATATGATGGATTTGTAGTAGTAAGGGAAGCCAATAGACCGCATTATATGTGTTTTTGTTTAAATGTAGATTTGCAAACAGGTGAGGTTATAAAACTGGAAGATTTAGTAGATATAGAAAAACTTAAAGATAAATTTGTAAAAGATAATTTTACAGTTTTAAAGGGACTTGATGAAAATATACCTGTAGATGAGAAAGGTTGGAAGGATTTATTTAATGAGTATTTGAAATATCCTTTTTTAGATGAAGATGATTTACATAATTATGATTTTTATTTTACAAATAACAAAATAGGATTGATTATAAGCTGTAATGCAGATGCAGGAGGTAGATATATAATCTTGGAAAGTAATGACAATCTGAGTCTGGATGAGATAAAGCCTTAGACGAAAGGAAAAAAGCCTATGAAAAGTGCTGTGAAAAGATTAAAAAATAAGTCGTTACAGATAACGGCGATACTTTTATTGATAGTAGTTAGTACATCTTGTAAGAATAGTCATATAAACAGAGATACATATATATCAAAAGAAGAACAGACTATTAATAGTGTTTCCAAATATAGGATAATAAAAGATAAATTTATTTTAAACACTACTAATATGGAGATGCATATAGAATATCCCAGTATTTCTGATATGTCGGACATTGAAAAGCAGGAACGGATCAATAAACTGATTTTTTTAACATCGGTGGGACTTTATTATAATACATATGTACATAATAAGCTTAAAACAAATAGTAATTATACAATTATTCATAATGATGATAAGTATATCAGTGTTAAGTATGAAGGTTTTACTACAGTAGAGGCAAGAAGACCTAATTATGATTGCTTTTGTTTAAATATAGATTTAATAAAGGGTGAAGTAATAGGATTGGAAGATGTAATAGACATAGAAAAATTAAGAGTTAAATTTAAAAAAGATAATTTTACAGTAGTAAAGGGGCTGGATGAAAATATTCCTTCAGATGAGAGTGGATGGGGAGAATTATTTGATCATTATTTGGAATATCATGTGATATCCGGTGATGAACTTCATAATTATGATTTTTATTTTACAGATAATAAGATAGGATTAATTATAAGTGTTCCGGTAGATGCAGGAGGTAGATATATAATCTTAGAAAGTAATGACAATCTGAGTCTGGCTGATATAAAAAAGTAAAGTTTATTATGGAGTATGATACAGTAGTATACCCATAACTAAAAATCACCTATATCCCGAATTATTCATAGCTTTATATTAAATGTTGTTGAAAGCCCTATAACCAAAGTGTTTTAATTTCATCAAATAAGTGAATAGAAAAAGGACAACTTGTAAGCAATATGGAAAGCTCACTTGAGGAATTAATAAAACACCTTATTTTTTCTACGAAAATCAGGGGTAAGGAGGCTGTATTTTAATTTTTATTTGTTATGAATAATTTGGGATATCTGTGAAATAATAATTGAGGGATAAGAATATGAGGCAGAAGTATAAAATTCGTTGGATAATAATAGCCGGTATAATCATTATTTTAATATCATATATACTTTTAAATCTAAAAGGGCATATAGTTATAAGAGATAGTAAAGTTATAAGATATAAAGCAGGTTGGT
>ERZ773087.1097-NODE-1097-length-18120-cov-4.452034_pt1 | contig 18120 bp, 20 predicted proteins | sample MGYA00511375_ERZ773087 | MGnify/ENA primary metagenome ERZ773087 (study PRJEB29015, sample SAMEA2737995) | human oral metagenome | biome: human oral; feature: human-associated habitat; material: dental | place: China | collected 2063 ...
CCTGCCGACGGTACAAACTCCGCGACCACAACACCGGGTGCGTTCCATATAGCAAGAATGTTGCAGGCAACAGATAATGAACCTTTAAACTTCGGATTTATGGCAAAGGGAAACGGTGCGGTAGTTGATACTGTAGGTGAGCAGATAGAAGCAGGTGCTGCAGCTATAAAGACTCATGAGGACTGGGGTGCTACAGCGGCAGCTATCGACAATGCGCTGAAGGCTGCGGACAAATATGATGTACAGCTTGCTGTACATACCGACTCTTTAAATGAGGGAGGCTTTGTAAACAATACTATCAATGCTTTTGCAGGTCGTACGGTTCATGCATTCCACTCGGAGGGTGCAGGCGGCGGACATGCTCCTGATATTATGGTGGTAACAGGACAAAATAACGTGCTTTCATCTTCAACAAACCCTACAGACCCATATACTACAAATGTTGTGGACGAGCTTTTTGATATGACCATGGTTTGTCACCATCTGGACCCTAAGGTTCCTGAGGATGTTGCATTTGCAGAGTCACGTGTAAGAAAGCAGACTATTGCGGCTGAGGATGTACTTCAGGATATGGGTGCAATCAGCGTAATGACAAGTGATGCTATGGCAATGGGACGTGTAGGCGAAGTTGCTATGAGATGCTGGCAGCTTGCAGACAAGATGAAGATGCAAAGAGGACCGCTTGCAGGAGACAGCGAGTATAATGACAACAACCGTATCAAGAGATATGTAGCAAAGTACACAATCAATCCTGCTATTGTAAACGGTATTTCAGAGTATATCGGTTCTGTAGAAGTCGGAAAGTATGCCGATCTTGTTATCTGGGAGCCTTCAAGATTCGGTACAAAGCCTAAGATGGTTTTAAAGGCCGGAGTTATCAGCTACGGTATAATGGGTGACGCTTCATCTTCACTTCCTACTCCTGAGCCTAGACTTATGAAGGATCTTTACGGAGGTTTGGGTAAATCTTGCGGAAAGTCAAATATCGCCTTTGTATCGGCTTATGCATATGAGCACGGTATTAAGGAAAAACTTGGACTTGATAAGATTGTACTTCCTGTAAAGAACACCAGAAATCTTACAAAGAGAGACATGAAATGGAATGATTATACTCCTAAGACTATCAAGATTGATCCACAGAGCTTCGTGGTTACTATTGACGGTGAGGAGATTACTTGTGAGCCGGTAGAGAGAATTTCTTTGGCTCAGAGATATTATTTATTCTAAGATAATTTATTACTTTGGAGAGTAGACAAAAAAGCATTCACTTTTATCTACTCTCCTTTGTTATAAAAGGGGTATTTATGATTTTTACAAAGATAGACGGAAATATAAAGGAAAGAGAAGACCTTGGACATGTACATGTAGAGACCGCAATGGTAAAAAGCGACGACCTTGCAAAGAGTATTCTGCGTGTAAAAAGTGACCACCACAATGAATACGGTATCAGACTTGAAGAGGGAAAACTTGAAAACGGCTCCTTCTTTTTTATAGATGACCACCATGTATTGGTACTGAATGTCATTCCTGAAGAGATGATAGTCATCACTCCTAAGGATATGGATGACTGCGGTATCATTGCACATATGCTTGGAAATATGCATAAGCCAATCAAGGTAAAGGATGGAAAGATTTCGCTGCTTTATGACCCTGTGGTTGCAAAGAATCTTGAGAAGTCCAATGTAGAGTTTAAGGTGGAAGAAATTCAGCTTGAAGAATCTCTTCGATATGTTGATTTGTCATGAACAAAAGTGAATTAAATATTGATAAACTAAGCCTTTTGGAAGTATTTCAGGTATGTGACTCCACATTTCCTATCGGTACTTTCAACCATTCTTTCGGAATGGAAAATTATCTTAGTGACAGAAGAATAAAAAAAGCACCTGAGTTTGAAATCTGGTTTAAGAACTATTTTGACAATCAGTTTAAGTACAGTGAAGGCCTGCTTATTTTATTATGTATGCAGGCACTTAAAGCGGGTGATTTTGAAAAAATCTGTAAGTATGATAAGATTATCACCATGTCAACACTTGCAACGGAAACCAGAAACGGTACAAAGCTTATTGCAAAGCAGATGATAAGGCTTCTTAAGGGAATGTACGGCGATATAAAAATGCTTGTCAGATATGAAGAAGAGATAAAGAAAAAAGAGTGTTTCGGCAGCCCTGCAATTGTATTTTCCATGTTTGCATTTGAAAAGGGGATAGATGTTGAAGATGCCTTTATTCTTTACGGCTACAGCATTGCCTCCACTATGGTTCAAAATGCGGTCCGTGCAATTCCGCTGGGACAGATGGAAGGACAGATTATTTTACATAATATCAGTGAGAGACTTTTTTCTATATATGAGAAGATTAAGGACTTGGATGAGGAGTATCTGGGCGCAAGTATGATAGGTATAGAGCTTGCTCAGATCAGACATGAGAGCCAGGAGTCAAGGCTTTTTATGTCGTAGCAGAAAGGTAAATTATGAAGAGAGCGATTCGTATAGGTGTCGGAGGACCGGTAGGTTCGGGAAAGACACTTTTGATAGAGAGACTTACTCGCCATATGGCGAATGACTACAGCATTGCTGTAATTACAAATGATATTTATACAAAGGAAGATGCACAGTTTATGGTGGCAAATTCCGTACTGCCTGAGGATAGAATAATAGGTGTGGAAACAGGCGGTTGCCCACATACGGCTATCAGAGAAGATGCTTCTATGAATCTGGCGGCTATTGATGAGCTTGAAGAGAGATTTCCGGGAGAACTTGACCTTATTTTCTTAGAGAGCGGCGGTGATAATCTGGCGGCTACATTCAGCCCTGAGCTTGTTGATTTTTCAATATATATCATTGATGTGGCTGAGGGAGAGAAGATTCCAAGGAAAGCCGGACAGGGAATGATAAAGTCCGATCTTTTTATTATCAACAAGATTGACCTTGCGCCATATGTCGGAGCGGATCTTAACAGAATGAAGACGGACTCCGAAAAATTCCGTGAGAGCGGAACTTTCCTTTTCACAAATCTAAAGACTGATGAAGGCTTGTCAGGTGTTATTGATTGGATAAAAAAAGATGTTTTACTGGAAGGGTTATAAATGAACAGATCCTATGACGGAGTAAGTGATATCGCCTTTGAAAAGCGCGGCGACAGGACGGTTCTTACCAATCGCTATAGAAGCGGTAACTCAAGGATTTCCGCACTGATTCCAACTGAAGATGATATTCCTTTGTACTTTTTGGTGGCTACCGGCGGAGGATTTATAGAGGGCGAAAAATATTATAATATTGCAACTCTTGAAAAGGATGCTCATGCCATATTGACCACTCAGACACCTAATTATATATACAAATGTCCAAACGGTAAAACCACATCTCAGTTAAATGAGGTAGTGGTAAAGGAAGATGCCTTTCTTGAGTACTATATTGATGAGGTTATTCCATATGAGGATGCCATATATTATCAAAAGACATTTGCAGATATAAAAAAGGGAGGAAGTCTTATATTGACAGACGGATTGACTGCAGGCTGGTCAAAGAGCGATACACCTTTTTTGTACAATAAAGTGGATTTAAAGACAAAGATTTTATATGATGATGAGCTTGTATTCAATGACTATTTGATAGTGGATCCGAGGCAAGAGGATATGAGCGAGCTTGGACTTTTTGAGGGCTACACCAATTTCAATTCGGTTGTAATCATTGATGAAAATTTTTGTACAGATTGGATAAAAAGAAGTAAAGAGGCGCTTAATACAAAAGAGTTTGAAGGAATCTACGGTATCACCGCCTTGGAAAAATATGGTTTTGTGCTTCGAATTTTGGGCAGGAGCAGCCACAACAATCTTGGGATTATGTGGGACTTTATAAACTTTTATCGTGAAGAGATAAGAGGATTGAAACATTTGGAACTTAGAAAAAATCAAAGATAGATCGGAGAAATATGCATATACCTGATAATTATCTGGGACCGGCTACCTGTGCGGCTTTAAGTGTAGTATCATTGCCGCCTTTGGCTGTGTCCGTATCTAAAGTGAGACTTGAGCTTAAGGAAAACAGAGAGCTTGCGCCTATGCTTGGAGTGGGTGCTTCGCTTTCATTTCTTATGATGATGTTTAATGTACCTATACCGGGAGGTACAACCGCACATGCTATCGGAGGTGTGCTTTTAGCTGTATTGATGGGACCTTATGCCGCAAGCCTTTGTGTAAGTGTGGCACTTATACTGCAAGCCTTTTTATTCGGTGACGGCGGAATACTCTCGCTTGGTGCCAATATCTTCAATATGGCAATCCTTATGCCTTTTAGCGGATACGCAATCTATGATTTTTTCAGAAAAAGAGGGCATAGCTATATCGGAGCGGGAGCAGGTGCATTCATCGGTATCAATATAGCGGCATTCTTTACCGCAATAGAGCTTGGTATACAGCCGATAATAGCAGCAAGTAACGGATTGCCTCTGTATAATCCGTATCCGCTCTCGGTTACAATACCTGCAATGCTTATTCCGCATATGGCGATAGCAGGTTGTGTGGAAGTATTTTTCACCGTGGTAATTTATCGCTTTGTAAATATTGCCTCTCCGGATGCAATATATAATGAAAAGAGTGTAAGTAAGAGCCTGATAGGAAAGCTCTACGGACTGATACTTTTTCTTGTAATTATCACACCTATAGGACTTATCGCATCAGGAACGGCATTCGGAGAATGGTCGGGAGAGGAGTTGCTTGAGAAGCTTCAATCTGCAAATACAATGGCTGCATTGCCTACAGGAATGGAGAACGGAATCTCATTTAACTCATTATTTACAGACTATGAGATACCGGGTATAAATGTAGGTATCGGATATGTGCTCAGTGCGGTGACGGCGGTACTTTTATTTTTTATAGTTGCAAAACTGATAGGAAGTATGTATGACAAATCAGACATTGCCTGATTGGATGATGAGAGAAGAAATAACAGAAGACAGATTTGAAGTTAAAAACAGTTTTCTTCAAAGAAATCTCTCAACTGTTATTTCTCTTTTATCATATTTAAAGATTGAAGACAGAAAGAAATATAACGACAGTCCGGTTATAAGAATATGTGAATTACTTATATTGCTTGTACTTATCTATAACAGTAAAAGCATAGTGTTTTTGTGGACTGTCGGAATCTTTTTCTTGGCTGAGATTGCATTTTTTGGCGGTAGAGAAATAAGGTCTATTGTAAGAAAACTTATAAGGTTTATTATTTTTACCGCTGTTATTTTATTGCCGAGCTATTTGCTTCATCCGAGTATTCATCCGGCTTTTTTTCTTATAAGAACCGTGCTTTTGCTCTTAAACCTCTCGGTATTTTTGACAAAGACCTCATGGAGTGATTTTATAGAAGGACTTAGAGGTCTATATCTTCCTGAGGAGATAGTTATGATATTTGATATAGCAATCAAATATTTTTATATTCTCGGGAATCATATAAGGAATATACTCTATGCTGTCAGGATAAGAAGTGTGGGAGGTGGAGTTTCAAAAAAACTTACAGGTGCAATCTTAGGTCAGGTATATCTTATAAGCAAGGAGCATATGAAGAGCCTTTATGAGGCTATGCTGCTTAGAGGATACGGGAATAAGGTCAAGGTCAGTAAAAGTTTGAAGGTAAATAAATCCGACATCTTGCATATAGGGGTTTGTATATTGTTTATAGTTTTATTTTTTATATTGAAAGGACAAATATGATTCATATTGAAAACGGAAAATATATTTATGAAAATCAAATAGGGATGGATCATATAAACCTTGATATAAAAAAGGGTGAGAGTGTATCTATAATGGGACCGAACGGAGCCGGAAAGTCCACCTTGCTTAAGATTATTGTAGGACTCTTTGCTCTCAGTGAGGGCAAGTATACCTTTGACGGTGAAGAGATAAATAAGGCATATATAAAGGACTTAAAAAGAGTATCAAACCTTTACAAAAAAGTAGGGTTTGTATTTCAAAACAGCGATGTGCAGCTTTTCAATTTTTCAGTCTATGAGGAACTTGCCTTCGGGGTAAGACAGCTGTGTTTATCCGAGTCCGAGGTGGAAAGAAGAGTGGAAGATTGCTTAAAACTTTTACAGATAGAACATCTTAAAAACAGAGTACCTTATCAACTGTCAGGCGGTGAAAAGAAGCTTGTGGCTATAGGCTCCGTACTTACTATGAATCCGGAGGTTATTATACTTGACGAGCCTTTTAACGGACTTTCGCCAAGGTATGTGGAGCTTATAAAGGATGTTTTATATTCTTTAAAAAAGGCGGGAAAGACAATTATAATTACCAGCCATCACTTCAATCAGGTAAGTGATTTGGTGGACAGTTTGTATCTTTTCGGTGAAGAGCATACTATAAAGAAAAGAATAGAAAAACATGAATGGGACAATCTGCCTACCTTTATGGAGTTTTTGGATAATGTATAGAAAATATATTTAACATAATGTTGGATACAATATATTTTATACAATTGACAATTTTTCTTTATTATAGTACTATGACAGTGTACACATCCTGTGTACATAAATATTGATACTAATCTCTAGCAGTAAGTTCTCCAACATCAGGAGTAAGCCGAGCCTAGAGATTTTTTTATTTTACATGGAGGAAATATTATGAAAACAGCGATACTGGTAGATGGTGGGTATTATCGTAAGCGTGCATTCTCCATTGCAGGTGATATAACTGCAAAAGAAAGAGCAGAGGAATTATATTCATATTGTAAGAGGCATCTTTGGGAGAAGAAGAATAAAACAGCTTTTTTTGGACATGAATTATATAGAATTTTTTATTATGATTGTCCACCATCATCTAAAAAAGTATATCATCCACTCTTAAAGAGAACTGTAGATTTAGGAAAGACAGATATATATAATTGGTCTAACGAATTTTTTGATGAACTGAGTAAGAAAAGAAAAGTTGCTCTAAGAATGGGAACGTTATCTGATGCATTGGCACATTATAATTTAAAGAAAGAGACTGTTAAAATGCTTCTAAACGGAAAGAAACGTATAGAGGATTTGACCGAGAATGACTTTTCAATACTTATTGATCAGAAGGGTGTTGATATGAAAATTGGATTGGATATAGCTTCATTGGCCTATAAGAAACAGGTTGATCAAATTGTATTGATATCAGGTGATAGTGACTTTGTACCTGCATCAAAGTTAGCACGAAGAGAGGGTATAGATTTTATCTTAGATTCACTTGGAGAAAAGGTCAAAGATGATTTGTCATTACATATAGATGGTTTGAAAACACATATAGATAGCATAAAACCTGCAAGTAAGACACAACTATTGACAACTGATTTATAAGATGTACAATGAAATTAAATAAAAGCTTCGTGAAAATTTTACGTGGGGAATGAGGAGGAATTTTATGGACATGCAGTTATTTTGGGACTCTGTAATAACAGTTGTCGGTGTAGTAGGATATGTAGGATCTTGGGTTGTACTTGGACTTCTTATAAGGTGGTTTATAGTAAAGTCAAAGAGATAAAGGTTAGTTTATAAATTACAAACATTTTGTAACGTTGATTTGGTGAGTTGGATGATAATTTTAAAAGCAATCTATAAAGACAATGCAGATACCATTATTGGTAACTGTGATAGTGAGTTATTCTTTGGTGGTAAAGAGGGAACAACTCTTAAGGAATTATCTGAAAATCCAGGTAAAGAAACTATCGACCTTTATAATACATCAGAAACACGATCAAATCAAAAATCGTTTGGACTTAACTATCAAAAGACGGGTAAAGAACTAATGAGTAGAGATGAAATTAAAGTTATGGATGGTAGAAAATGTATTTTGGAAATAAGAGGTTCAAGACCTTTTTATTCAGATAAGTTTGATATAAACGAAAGTGAGAATATATGGGAAATAATGTACTATTAATATTAAAAGATTACTTATCATGGGAGAAAGTAAAAGAAGAAAAAAATTATAATAATTTGAGCTTTGATGAAAAAAATAATCTTAGGTTAGAAAATGATAAAGATGCTAAATTCTATTATGAAGTAATGAAATTAACAAAAGAGAAATCACTTTTTGCTGATACAATTATTTCGTTTTGGAGTATATATAAAAGATTATTAGAGTTAGAAGCTGAGTGGAAATCATATAAAAATGTTAGAAGTCTCGAAGTATTAATTGAAAAGATAGAAAGTAATAAACAAGATGATTATTCAAGAAAAATAAGAGCATTAAATGAAAAAATCGATGGCTTTGCTAGTTTGATATACACTAAAGGCAATTTTATGTTACTACCTAACAGAAGAATGAATTCTAAAAGGTATGAAATATGTGAGGATAGAATTGATATTACTATTTTTGAATGTTTTCCAGATGGGAAAATGAGTAATTTTTTTAAACCTTGTGATAGTTTTGAAGAATGGATAAATGATGAAAAATTAAATTTTCTATTTTTAGATAATAATATAAATAAAGAAAATATTAATTGGTTTATAAAAGATACAAATAAAAAATAAGTGAAATGTCGAGGGATGAAGTATATGAATATATAAAAAAAGCAACATTATTAATTAGAAGAAGGAATATTGATTATCTTTCTTATGCTGGTTAATAAGTATCATGACAGTCATTGTGAGGATGAAGAGGTGCTTATTACATTAAAAAGGCTATTGATTCAAGTTCTGAGCTTCGTAGTAAAAAGCTTCTTATTGAGAATTTTATTTCAGGAATCAATGATGTTGATGACGTGATGGCTGAATGGAGTGATTATGTAAATAAAAATCGAGAAGAAGAGCTTATGCAGATTATTGATGAAGAAAAGCTTAAATGAATTGAAACCAGGAAGTTTATTGAAAATGCATTTCGTGACGGTGAAATCAAGACTATAGGCACGGAAATTGATAAGCTTATGCCGGCAGTATCCCGTTTTGGAGGTGGAAATCGAGCTGCTAAAAAACTGACAGTAATTGATAAGTTGAAATCTTTCTTTGAAAAGTATTACGGTATCGGCGAATCATTTGCTGATGAAAAACCAAAGATTGTGAATTATAATGTAGACAGTCAAAAACATTTGGGTAAAGTTGCAGATAAGTTGAAATAATTGGGGTGAGGCGCTTGCCTCACCCTATTTTACATTCTCCTAATTTCCGCCTGCAGCATATTTCCGACTAAAGTTGCAAAGTTGTTAAGCGATTTCACCTTTACAAAACTTCGGCCGAAGATTTTTTGCACGTTCGGCAGGTCGGCGTCATCGCCGGTAAATGCACAGAGCACATAAATGTTTTCAAGCTTTGCCTTATGTACAAGCTCGGTCATATCCTCTATAGCTATATCGCCGCTGTAATTTCTGGATTTGCCTTTGACCTCAAGCATATCATTCGGTTTTATATCCGTAAGCCATATCACAACTCTGTGAGAAGAATTGTTTTTCTTCATCTGCTCCATTAGAGCATTAAGTGCAAGACCGTCTCTGTTGGCACCGGTGGTAAAGAATCTGAATATTTCATTGTTTTTTGAGGTTTCATTGTAATCTCTGTAAAGATTCATTACAGTGTAGCCGTTCATAGATGAATAACCCCATACCCTGACCGGAATATGGCAGTTGTCAAGTGCTTTTGAAATAATATAGCCTTGTGTTGATACGGTGTCCATACGATGAATCTGTGAAGCCGAGGCATCCAGTAAAATATCGACACTTATATTGCCGCTGCCTTCCGCCACCTGCTTTTCAAAAATCTTATCATTGTTAAGATACAATGTCTTCCAGACAAGCGCGGGATTTAACTTACCGGTCTTTGAGTAGACGGTAGTAGGCTCAAGCTGAGTGAGCAGAGCATTTTTGATACGATTTGTAAGCTCCGATATAGCGGCATTATTACTTCCTATATTAGCAAAGAAAAATTCTTTATTTTTAGTATACTGCTTTTGCATTTCCTTTCGCATCTTTGCGGCAAATCCGCTTACCTTGTCTTCACTTTCACCTCTTGTAAAAAATATTCTGGTACCTTCGTGATTACCGGTGCAGCACTCTCTTTGTATTTTCTCTGAAGTCTTATCATCATAGATGGACTTTCCGAAATAGCTGCTGATATATTTTCTAAGTCCTTCTTCCGTGATTCTGTTAAACTTTTCAGAGTCTGTTTCAAATGCGGAGGCGTCAGCTCCTCCCTGATTTTCGACATAGCCGAGTACAAGCTTGGTGGCACCTGAGATTTCATTTGAAACGCCTGCCTTTTTGCCGAAGAAGAGTCTTGGAACGGGGATTTTGAACCTATGTTTTTGCCCCTTTGCACTGACACCCGGAAGATAGGTAAAATACTTTGCAAGAGTACCTGAGAGGCTCTTTATAAAGCCCTCAGTATCTACATCCGCACCGATTTCCACCTCACTTAAGAGCTTTCTGTCTACCAAGTCCGGCAGTCCGCTGTCCTCACCCATAGAGGTTCTGTAATGCCCTTCAAGTATCCATCCCTCTCTGCTTTCGGCAATACTCGGCATAAATTCTATGAGCTTTTGTTTGCAGTACTCTTTTCTAAGTAGTGGAAGACTCGGTCTTGAATCCTTTTCCTTTTCAAAGGTGGAATTTTCAAGTGCAATCCAAAACAATGCTTCATAGGTTCCCTGTCCTATGGTTTCATGGAAGGTATTGTAAAATTCCTTTAACCTTTTCCAGTCAAAATGTGCATAGCTGCTGCCAAGTATGGTATTCCAATAAAGATCCGCTTTCGCATTATTGTCATACATACGAAAACCGATGGAAACATCATAATTTCCTGCAGCATTCCAAATCATGTTTGCAGCCCTCTTTTTTTCAAACTCCGTCAAGATCATGAAAAGATACTCTCCCCGGAAAGGCTCTCAGGCAATCTGGCACTTACAATATCAAGTACAAGCTGTCTTTCATACTCGTCAAAGCATTTATTGATAAGTCCCATTTCCAAAGCCTTTGTGACTCCAAGTCCTTTTTTCATCATCCCTATACAGGAGATAAGACCTCTAAGGTCAAGGCTTCTTGTAGATATTTCACCGCCCTCACATTTTTTCCTTATTTCATCAAAGAGAGCGGCAAACTGTGATATATACTCAGGTTTTAGCGTAGGATATTTATCCTTTATAAGCTTTTGTAAGTTCTCTGCAGATATAACAGGCATATGAAGTACCATAAATCTTGAAGCAAGTGCTTCGTTCATCTCTCTGGTACCGGCATAGCCGTAGTTCATTGTGCCTATAAATCTTGTGGCTTCATGAAGATTTATTCTGTCATATCCCGGCAAATCAATAGTTCTTCTGAAGTCAAGTACCGCATGAAGTACGGCAAGAGATTCATTCTTTGCCATATTTATTTCATCAAGCACTCCGAAACCTCCCTTTATGGCACAGTTTAATATAGGTCCTTTTCTAAGCTTGACTTCGCCGTTTTCAAAGGTATCCGAGCCTATAAGAGATGAAGCATCGGTATTTATATAAAGTGATATATCCCACTGAGGTCTTGCAAATGCCATGGCAAGATTTTGTGCAAGCACGTTCTTTCCTGTAGCCTTTGGGCCGTCAAGCAAGATGTTTTCACCTGCTATTATGGCTGTGGCCGCCTCTTCCCAAATCTCCTTGCCGTAGTAGAGATATGAATCCTTAGGGATTCTCCTTTCATCCTCGGCTTCAAGCTTATAAAAGCTTCTGAACGACTTTATTTCTGTGATGATTTTATCAGATATATTTTCCTGTTTTAAAAATTCTAAAATTTCCATATTTCCTCTGTCTAATAAAAAATAATAAAAAACTCCCAAGACAGTATTATATTACAACTGTCTTGGGAGTAGCAAGATTATTTATCTGCAGGTGTTGTACCGCCTACTTTACCTCTCCATATAACCAATACGGTGTATATAGCCGTAACGATTGCACCGCCGATGTATGCAACAGTCCAGCTCTGACCGAAGCCAAGCTTTGCGTTCAAAATATAGCAAGAGCAGATGTATGTGTAGAACATACCCGGGATGAGTGTCATCCAAGCCCACTTTGCTCTGCCGTTTATCATAAGATAGATAGTTGCGGCAGCAAGAGGGAAGAGTGCCATTGTCTGGTTTGACCATGCAAAGTATCTCCAAAGTGTGTTGAATCCCTTAGGGTCAAACTTAGCCCAGATAAGGATTACAGCCACGATAACGAAGATCGGTACTGCAAGGCTTAATCTTCTTGCATTGTTGTCCTGCTTGATATGGAATGTATCTGCAATAGTAAGTCTGAGTGCACGAAGTGCGGTATCTCCTGATGTTATAGGAAGGATAATGATACCTATAAGTGCTACGGCACCTCCGACAGGTCCGAGTGCATATCTACATACTACACCTACGACACTGGTAGGAGAAATAGCTACAAGCTCGCCTCCCTTTTGAATCATATACTGCCATACACCCTTGTCGCTAAGCTGCATTGTGATGCCGCCGTGGTCTGCTGTGAACTGGATAAGTGCCATTGTACCGGCAGCCCAAACCATTGCGATGAATCCCTCTACAATCATCATGTTGTAGAATGTCATACGACCTTCCTTTTCGCTCTTGATTGTACGAGCCACCAAAGCGGTCTGTGATGAGTGGAATCCTGAAAGGATACCACAGGCTACAGTAACGAAGAATATCGGAATAAAATGTCCTGATTTGAAGTATGCGGCATAGTCAAATGACTGTGTTGCCCAGCTTCCCCAAACGTTTACAAGCGGATAATGGAAGATAACCATTGCACCGAATACGCCGAGTGCGGAGAATACCAAAATCGCACCGAAGACAGGATAAACTCGACCGATAATCTTATCTATAGGGAATACGGTTGCTATCAAATAATATACAAAGATAACTCCGTAAATAACCCATGTGGAAACTGCTGTAGGTGCACCGCTGAAACCGAAAACCTGAGTTGCCGCGATATCACCCGGTGTGTAAATGAATACTGTACCTACCAATAAAAGAAGCAGACATACAAATACATCGTAAATCCAGAACACTGTCTTGTTGGTGTACTTGCGAACCATCTCAGGCATCTGAGCACCGCCGTCTCTTGTACAGATCATACCTGCAAAGTAGTCGTGAACGGCACCGCCTATTACATTACCTATAGGTATTGTAAGAAGTGCGATAGGTCCGAAAAGGATACCCTGGATAGGTCCAAGGATAGGTCCTGTACCTGCAATATTGAGTAGGTTGATAAGTGCATTTTTCCACGTAGGCATAGGCACATAGTCTACACCGTCCTGCTTAGAATAAGCCGGTGTTTCTCTGTCGTCAGGTTGGAAAACATGGTCACATAACTTGCCCATAAGAAGTCCGCCTACGATTAGAATCACAAGGCCGATCATAAATGTTGCCATAGAAAATTCCTCTCTTTCTTTCTATGTTAAGTTTTTACACATTTAAAGTACTACATGTTAATAAAATTTTCAAGATTATTTTAATAAAAACAAGGAAAATAGATTCTGAAAAATAGTAGTTTTGATGGCCTAACTAAAGGGCTTTTGTTACAAATTTAAACCGTATTGAGGTTTGAGACAATGCCTGTAACACTTTGATTTATTCAGTATCGGAATAATTTAAAAATTAATAAAAACTAAATAATTAGCATCTGCTAACTATGCTATTATATGTATAACAAAACCATTGTTTTTTATGAGGTACAATTTGAAAATCGGGGAAATTTAATAAACCTCTTGACAAAGACTTGCTACAAAATTAAAATACTTTGAGTATCAAAGTATTTTGATATTTAGGATAAACATCCTATAAAATTTACTACTTTGATGGAGTCTTACGAAAGGACTTATGAAAAATGGGAATAGCACTTGCAGGAACAGGCTCAAAGTTGCCGTCTAAGATTTTGACAAACGACGATCTTAGTAAAATGGTGGATACAAGTGATGAATGGATCAGTCAAAGGACAGGAATCAAGCGAAGACATATCATAGGCGAGAATGAAAACCTTGTAAGTCTTGCGTTTGAGGCCGGAAAGGAAGCACTTAAATCTGCAAATATCGAAGGTAAGGATTTGGGTCTGATAGTAGTGGGAACATCCACTCAAGATAAGAGACTTCCGAATACCGCATGTGAGTTACAACCGCTTTTAGGTGCAAGTGATTGTGCCTGCATGGATGTAAGCTCGGCTTGCTCAGGATTTATATATGCTTTAAGTATTGCATATTCCATGATGAGTGCTCTTGATATCGAGTACGCTCTTGTAGCGGGAGGCGATGTACTCTCAAGAGAGATGGACTGGAGCGACAGAACCACCTGTGTACTTTTCGGTGACGGCGTGGGTGCTGCGGTACTGAAAAAATCCGATATCGAAGAGGGATTTTTAAGCTTTGATATAGGTGCGGACGGAAGCAAGGGATTTGCGCTGTATGACAACTCCTACGGTGATGAAAGATATATAAGGATGGACGGACAGGAAGTCTTTAAATTCACTATCAGAACCGTGCCTCACAGCATAGAAAATGCTATAAAAAAGGCGGGAGTTAATAAGGATGATATTGATTTATTCCTTTTACATCAGGCAAACTTAAGAATACTTGAGGCGGTATCGAAAAAACTTGATATTCCGCTTGAAAAGTTGCCGCATAACCTTGAAAGAACCGGAAACACTTCGGCAGGAAGCATACCTCTGTTACTTGATGAGGTGATGAAAAAGGGCATGGCAAAAAAAGGAGATTTGATTTTGCTTTGCGGATTCGGAGCAGGATTAACCTGGGGAACTTGTGTATTAAGATTGTAGTCATACAGGCTGCAACTTACTATAAAATAAAATAAGCATATTGCTAAAGAATGGAGAAAATTATGTCAGAGAAAATGAAATCAATTATTGCAGAGCAGTTAAATATCGACGCTTCAGAGATCACTTTGGAGTCAAACTTTAAGGATGATTTGAATGCAGATTCACTTGACCTTTTCGAGATGGTAATGGCACTTGAGGACAACTACGGTGTTGAGATACCTTCAGAGGATTTGGAGAAGCTTTTGACTGTAGGAGATGTAGTAAATTACCTTAAGGACAAGGGCGTAGATAATTTATAAAAAATAAAAAACGCCTACGGGCGTTTTCTTAAAAAGGCAGAGGAAATTAATGCAAACAGAAATAACAAAACTATTAGGTATAGAATATCCGATAATTCAAGGCGGTATGGCATGGGTTGCCGAACATCACCTTGCAGCGGCAGTAAGTGAGGCGGGCGGCTTAGGACTTATAGGAGGTGCCAATGCACCTGCAGAAGTTGTAAGAAACGAGATAAGAGAGGCAAGAAAGCTTACAAGTAAGCCTTTCGGTGTAAATGTAATGCTTATGTCACCACATGCTGAAGATATCGCTAAAGTAGTAGTGGAAGAAGGTATAAAAGTAGTTACTACCGGTGCCGGTTCTCCTGAAAAGTATATGAAGATGTGGAAAGAAGCCGGAATAGTGGTAATTCCTGTTGTAGCGAGTGTGGCACTTGCAAGAAGAATGGAAAGAACAGGAGCCGACGCCGTGGTTGCCGAGGGTACCGAGAGCGGCGGACATATCGGTGAAGCCACAACTATGACACTTGTACCTCAGGTGGTTGATGCGGTAAATATCCCTGTTATTGCGGCAGGCGGTATTGCAGACGGAAGAGGACTTGCGGCATCATTTATGCTTGGAGCCAAGGCGGTACAGATGGGTACAAGATTTGTGGTAGCCGATGAGTCTATAGTAAATGAAGCATACAAGGACAGAATAATAGCTGCAAAGGATATAGATTCGGCTGTAACGGGCAGAAGCCACGGACATCCTGTAAGAAGTCTTAGAAATGCCATGACCAGAGAGTATTCAAAGCTTGAGGCCGAGGGCAAGAGCTTTGAGGAACTTGAGTATTTGACACTGGGTACACTAAGGAAAGCCGTTATGGAAGGCGATATAGTACACGGAACGGTTATGGCGGGACAGATAGCAGGTCTTGTAAGCAAGAAGCAAAGCGCAAAAGAAATCATTGACGAGATAATGAGTGAGGCAACTAATCTTTTAAAGAATGCAGGGAGCTTAGTATAAATTATGAAGATAGCATTTTTATTCCCGGGACAGGGAGCTCAAAAACAAAATATGGGCAAGAGTTTTTATGAAAATGATGCGGATTCAAGAGCAGTTTTTGATAGTGTAAAGACTGTAACGGGAATAGATGCATGTGATCTGATTTTCAAAGAAAATGATGAATTAAACAATACAAGATACACACAGATAGCTATGGTGGCGACAGGTATCGCCATGTTGAAAGCTGTAGAAAAAACAGGGCTTAAAGCGGATATATGTGCAGGACTTAGCCTTGGCGAATATGAGGCACTCTACCTTAGCGGTGCGATAAGTGTAAAAGATGCAATTGCTACAGTGGATAAAAGAGGACAGTATATGTCCGAGATAAAGGGCGGTGCCATGAGTGCCGTATTGTCTTTGGATAACGACACTATCAAGTCCATAGTGGACGGGATAGACGGATGCTGGGTGGCAAATTATAACTGCCCGGGACAGACCGTAATATCAGGTACAAAGGAAGCGGTGGCACTTGCAGGTGAAAAGTTGAAAGAAGCCGGAGCAAAGAGAGTATTGCCGCTTAAGGTAAGCGGAGCCTTTCACTCGGGACTTATGAGGGAAGCCGGAGAAAAACTTGCAAAGGTACTTGATGAAATCACAATAAACGATATACAGATACCTTATGTGGCAAATGTGAATGCACAGATTGTTACGGATAAGAACTATATAAAGAAAAATCTTATAGAGCAGGTGTCGGGAAGCGTACATCTTGAGCAGAGTATAAGAAAGATGATTGAATGGGGTGTGGATACCTTTGTAGAAGTCGGCCCCGGAAAGACTATGGCAGGCTTTGTAAAGAAAATAGATCCACAGGTGAAAATTTACAATATAGAAGAGTATGCGGATGTAGCAAATGTTTGCAGTCAGATTTTGGAGGCAAGATGAAAAGGTTGGAAGGAAAAGTAGCTTTGGTTACAGGTGCAGGCAGAGGTATCGGAGCGGCTATAGCAAAAAAATTGGCGGCTGACGGAGCGCTTGTATATGTAAACTACGCTTCATCAAGTGAGGCGGCAAAAAAAGTTGCAAAAGAGATAGAAGATAAAGGCGGTAAGGCAAAGATCTGCCAATGTGATATATCGGATTATGACAGTACAAAACAGATGATTGAAAACATCATCGCAGAAGAGGAAAAGATTGATATATTGGTGAACAACGCCGGAATCACAAAAGACAATTTGATGATGAGAATGAAACCTGAAGATTTTGATGTGGTAATAGCTACCAACTTAAAGGGTACATTTAACACTATGCAAGTTGTTTCAAAATATATGATTAAGAAAAGAGCCGGAAGAATAATAAATATTTCTTCCGTTAGCGGTGTGATGGGCAATGCAGGTCAGATAAACTATGCCGCATCAAAGGCGGGAGTCATCGGTATGACAAAGACTGCCGCAAGAGAGACGGCAAGCAGAAATATCACCGTAAATGCAATAGCACCGGGATATATAAAGACGGATATGACTGAGGCGATGACTGATGACGCCAAGTCAAAGATAAATGCAATCATACCTTTAGGATATCAGGGTGAGGCAGAGGATATAGCAAATATGGCGGCATATTTGGCAGGAGAAGAAGGCAGATATATTACAGGTCAGGTCATCAAAATAGATGGCGGAATGAGCATGTAAATGAGGTGACTATGAGAAGAAGAGTTGTTATTACAGGTATGGGAGCCATCACTCCTATAGGTCTGAATGTAGCTGATTTTTGGGCGAATATCAAAAAGGGTGTACACGGCATAGGACCGATAACATATTTTGATACCACGGACTATAAGGCCAAGCTTGCAGCCGAGGTTAAGGGCTTTGATGCAAAGCAGTATATGGATCCGAAGTCCGCAAGAAGAATGGAGCAGTTTTCACAGTTTGCGGTAGCGGCTACCAAGGAAGCCATTGAAGACGCCAAGCTTGATATGGAAAAAGAAGACCCGTATATGGTGGGAGTAGCTGTAGGATCGGGAATAGGATCACTTCAGTCTATGGAAAGAGAGTACACAAAACTCCTTGAAAAGGGACCGGGCAGAGTTGCTCCGCTTTTGGTACCTATGATGATTTCAAATATGGCGGC
>ERZ773087.1106-NODE-1106-length-18055-cov-8.343667_pt1 | contig 18055 bp, 33 predicted proteins | sample MGYA00511375_ERZ773087 | MGnify/ENA primary metagenome ERZ773087 (study PRJEB29015, sample SAMEA2737995) | human oral metagenome | biome: human oral; feature: human-associated habitat; material: dental | place: China | collected 2063 ...
GCGATCGCCGCGGGGACCTGGGAGCACCCCGCAGCCGTCGCCGCACGGGAGGCCGAAGCGGCACGCCAGCAGTCACTCAGGGGACTGACAGTCGCCGCCTGGGCAGACGCCTGGCTCGCAGACCTCGAGCGGACAGCCGCGGCGGGCACGCTGCGCAAGCGCCGCTCAGATCTGCGTCGGCATATCCTTCCCCACCTCGGAGACCGCGAGCTCGCAGACCTCACCTCAGCCTCGCTGGCGCAATGGTGGACGGACCTCGACGCCACGCCCGGTGCGCGCAGGAACGCCTACGAGACCATGCGAGCGCTCCTGAACGCCGCAGTCGCCGACGAGCGCACACTCCTTGAGGTGAATCCATTGCGGATCAAGGGCGGCGCACGCGAAGCCCACCGCGTACAGAAATACCTCTACTCCCCTGTCGAGGTCGCCGCGCTCGCGGACAAGATGCCCGCGCAGTACCGTGCGTTGGTCGTCTTGCTTGCGGATGCTGGCCTGCGGATCAACGAGGCGCTCGCGCTGACGCGCTCGTCGCTGGTCGAGCGCGAGGATGGGGGGATGAGTGTGTGCGTCAAGCATTCGTTACATCGCGTCGGCCGTCACTTGGAGCCAGGGCCGACGAAGACAGCGGCGGGCGTGCGGGCGGTCGTGCTCATGGACTCGACCGCTACCACGATGCGTGCTCATCTGCGTGCCCATGTCGCGCTAGGCCCGCAGGCGATCCTGTTCCCGGCGCTGCGCGGCTCGGGATACGCTCGCGACACGGCGCTCACGCGCCTGCTCACGGCCGCGCAGGACGTGGCAGGCATCGAGATCCCCGATGGGCACTCCGGTGGCTGGCATGCTCTGCGTCACTACTCGGCTACGAGGTATGGGCAGGCGGGCGCGACGACGCGCGCGCTGATGACTCGTTACGGCTGGTCGGATCCGGCGATGGCGGCGCGGTACCAGCGCTCAGACGAGGACTTCGAGCGTGAGATAGTCGCAAGGATGGCCTCCCGTCTTGAGGCGCACGATAGCGTCGAGAACAGGCCCAATAGGTGATATGCGAGATGCCGTGCTTGTGGAAATCTGTACAGAAAGAGCAAACAAAGCTAACATAGCGCCATGACAAAAGGGACTAGGAAAGGAGAACAGCATGACTGCAATGCCGATACCGGCGAGTCGTCGCAAGAAGCTAGTCCTAACGGGAGCGAGGTCAGTGTTCGACCTGACGGGAGCCAGGAGCTATCGAGCGATGAGACAACAGCTCCCGGAGGCGCAGCCCAGAACCCCGAGCCTGTTGCTGCGCGACTCGGCGAGCACTCTCACGAGTGTGAGGATCAAGGAGTCTCAGAGCCAGGAACAGCTCAGCAATTAACACAGCAGGTACTTGCGCTCATACAGGAGAACCACCTGCATGCGCCAATTGTCTTGCCTGACCCGAAAGAGTTGGCCCACCTGCGCGAAGGCGCACCAGAGATTTACGACCTCTACGTGAAAGCGGTTGCCACCCAGATCAATGATGAGTCGTACACCAGGCGTGCCCCCTTCGAGATACCGGACAGGTTCACGAGGCGGGGCCAGTACCTCGGCTTCGTGTCGGTACTAGTGTCGCTCGGAGTCGTCGCATATGCGATCCATATGGGCCAGACGCTAATTGCCGGCATCATCGTGGCGTTAAACCTTGTCGCGCTTGCAGCGGTGTTCGTAGCACCGGACCGTGCGAGCAAGGAAGGCGAGTAGCGTCAGAGAAATCACGGAGGCCCCGCAGCCAACATGCTGCGGGGCCTCCGTCGCTCTTCCCAAGTCCCACGCGCGACACTCCAGGCGTTATCGGGAAGGACTTCACCACCCATCAAAAGCAGTCATGTCGCCTCAGCATTGAGCAGACGCGCGTGCTTCTTCGAGACTGAGCCGATACTGCTCCGCTTCTGGTTCTTCGGTGAACTCGAGGAGGTTTCCGGCGATGTCCTTGAGGGCGTCTCGGACCTCTGCGGGGGTTGCGTAGAAGAACTCGCGCCGCGCGTTGATGCGGTTGACGCGTTTGGCTGCGAAGCGGTGGTGAAGCTCGGTTTCGACTCCCACTGCGTCGTCGGAGAAGAACAAGGCGTGGACATCGAAGTTGAATGGCACGGACGCGTCTCCGAGTTCGCGGACTCGGTCCATGGGGTCGAGGCGTCGTGTCATGCCGATCTTGACCATGCGTTCGCCGAAGGACCCGATGTTCGAGATGACGTAGACATAGCCTGCACGGATATTGGCCTCGCGCTTTTCGACGTCGTTGATCCCCTTTTCAATTTCGATGATCTGCTGCTTGAGGCGCGCAGTTTCGGCTTCGTCACCGATCTCTTCGACCGTCTTGAGGACGTTGAGGTAGTGTTGCCGTTCCTTTTCGAGGCGTTCCCTCTCGGCTTGGAGTTCTCGCTCCGCTTTTGCTTGCTCTCGCAGTTCTGCTTTGCGTTCTTTTTCCAGCTCTTTTTCCAGCTGCTTTGCTTTGAGATGGTCGACTGCGAGTTGCAGTTCTCGAGCGCGGAGTTCCACGTAGTTTGGCTTGATCCTCACGCCGGTGACAGTGCATTGTCGTTCAACAACTTCAGCGGCCTTGAAGATTTTCGCGAGGCTTGCTTCGTAGTTTCGAGCGCTTGCCGCTTCGATGATTGCATCAACCTGTGAGTTGAAAGCCATGAGCGCAAGCCTTGCTGAATCTTTCGCGAGTTTGTTCCGGCCGCTTTTCGTGTGGGGCGGCTCGAAATCATCAAGTGATTCAACTGCGCTATAGCTTCGAACTGCCATTTGTACGTCTTTTCGAAGGTCTCGCAAAGCGGCCGCCAGCTCGACAGAATCTTTTGCAGGGTGATCGTACTCAGTGAAACCTGCTTCTTCTAGTTTGACTTGGACGCGCATGGGGTGAAGCTTCTCCTGGAGGGCTGCCTCCTCGTTTATGAGTCGCTCCAAATCAGCGCGGATTCCCTGTTCTTGTTCTGCGCATTGGGTGCGAACTTGTTGGAGGGCCTGGCGCGCATGCTCAGCGGCCTGGTCTGCTTCCCATGCCGCCTTACCGCCATGGGCATCAACAAATGTCTGGAGGTTTGCCTGGCCAGCCTGCGCAGCCGTGAGCTCGCCGCTAAGCCGAACGAGTTCCTCGGAGAGTCGGGCAATCTCTCCCCTGGCTTCCTGGTACTGCTGTTCCCCAATCGCGAGTCTCCGCTGTAGCTCTGAGATTTGCTTACCGCCGAAAATGGGCATGGCCTCTTCGCCTCCTCATAAGTAATATGACCTGATTCACTGTATCAGTGAGGGGGTTGTGGGACAAGTACTCCCACATGCTGAGCACGAGCACCGACTCGCCGCGCCTGTCGTTGCCACGCCTCAACAACCCAGGCGGGCAGGTCGAGTTCCTCGGCAATGAGAGCCGGGGCCGGTCCAATAAGGCTTTCGGCGCGCGCATACTGGCCCGGGTCAATAAATCTCCTGGAAACGCGCTCGTCGATCATTCTCTCGACTCCGAGTAGCTGGGGGCCAACATCGCCCCGTCTGACATGCTCGAGCTCGTGTGCGAGCACCGCTGCGGCTGCTCGCTCTCCCAGGCTCATGTCAATCCAGATGGTCCCTGCCGCAGGATCCCAGCACCCATCCCGGCCCTCCAGGTGAGCGCTTTCGACACGCGCTCCCTCGCACATTGCCTCATCGACAAGACGCGCGAAAGTAGGAGGAGTGACGCTTCTCTCGTGCTTCATGAATGTAGAGTAAGGGTTGGTCTGCGCACCTGCATCCCACGCCCGGCATGACATGCGGAATCCCCCATTTCGCACACGGAAGTGCGTCAAGCCTGAGGCTCCTCACCCCAGTCGTCCGGGAGGTCCCCCCGATCGCTCAGGCGCGCAGCCATGCGCTCCTGCTCCTCCGGAGTGGGACCAAAGCGCGGTAAATCCCGCACCCCCACCCACTTGGCGCGATAACCCGCCGATGAGGCCGAGTCCGCAGGCTCAGATACGGCGCTCGCGGGCAAAGCCTTCACCTCGCTGCGGCTTGACTCAGCAGTGATCCGACGCTCCGCCTCGGCGGCGACTGTAGAGCCAGTAACGCCAAGCGCATCACACATGGCATAAAAGTCAGTGACAGTACATGTTGCAGCGCCCGAGAAAATCTTGTAACAGCGTGCTCGGGTGATGCCAGCACGCTCAGCAAGTCGGTCAACGGTCAAATCTGCGTTCTGTAAGCGCTCCTTTAGCACGGCAATGACAGCCCGCTCAAAGGGACTCGTTTTCAAAGATCTACTTCCCATTCGTTAAGTATATCTACTTTTGTAGACATAGGTCACACGAAAGCAAGTTGCAATATCTACATTTGTAGACTTATATAGTAGTCATTAGTCTACAAATGTAGAAAGGATTCCTGAGGTGACAGTCGCAACTGAAATCAAGGCAATTGCGCGCGAGCTCGGCGTATCCCAGGGGCTGCTGGCAAAGCAAGCACGCATGAGCCGCGCAAGCCTCTCGCTCAAACTCAACGGGCGTCGAGACATGACGCTGCCAGAGGTGGAGCGTCTGGCCGCAGCGCTCGGCACAACGCCCCAAGCCCTCATTGCGCGCGCCGAGAGGACCGCCGCGCTCGCGGCTCCGGATGATTCTTCGGATGAGTACGCGATCCAGGACGCGGCATCGGGTTCGATCATCCTGCAGGCGCGCCGCGTCGATTTCGACGGCGGTGACGAGGCGGAGCTGGGGGGTGAGTCCTCGTGACCCCGGGGTGGGTAACCCCGAAGGGGGCGGCGGACTACTTGCAGATATCCGAGTCCACGTTGTACGCGCTGCGCCGGGCCGGGGGCGGTCCCCGGTACGCGAAGCGCGGGCAGTTGGTCCGGTACTCGATTGCAGATTTGGACGCATGGATGCGTCAGAACATGGAGGACTCTGATGAGGACGAATGAAGACTTGGTGGGCGGGCGCCCGTGTGCTGGGGCGCCCGCCCACCGGGAGAACACGATTAGCGGATCACTTGCCGGATTCCTTGATGGTCGTGTTCGGGTGGCCCTTGCCGTAAGTGGCCGTGACGTACCGTCCGGTCACGGCGCTTCGGTAAGTGCCCTTGGAGGACTTGCCGCCTCCGCTCTTCGCGCTTTTCGCCATGCCTGTCACCTCCTTTCATGCGAACTCAAACGCCCTCAAATGGGCGTTGGTCGCATGGTACGGACCCGCATGGGCATCTGCGTCCGCCTCGCTGCGGAGGAGGACTTCGTTGGGGGTGTTGTGGCGTGAGCGAGCAGAAGCCGATCGGCGTTTCACGTGTGTGCGTGGATGCCGACAGGGGGCCGCTGATTGAGGACGTTCTCCTATCGGTCGCGGCGGACCTGACGAGGGCGGTCGAGGCTCTGGGATACCCGACCCTGCAGTTCGTACTCGGAGACGACGTCCCGCTGGCCGAAGCACAGGCCACCCTGCTGGGTGTGGCCCGTGCCGTTACGGCACGGTACGACAAGTACCTCGAGAAGTCCGAGCGCAAGATCAGGGCTACCGATCTCCCCGAAGAGGGAGGTGACCCGGCATGAGCTGCGAGGCCGTCACCTTGGCCAGCATGATCGCGATGACGATTGCTGGCTGCCTTGCCGTTGCCACCCTGATCGCGGGCATTGCCGTCGAGATCGTGACTGACATCAGGGCGTATCGCAGTCGTGATGCGTCTAAATCTACCTCGTCGGTGGGGTGCTGCCGCGCCTGTGCGCGTGGCGTGCGTGGCGCTCTGCGCTCCGCCGATGAGGGTCCTTCCGCTGATCGTGGTGAGGCGCGATGAAGCGGGAAGCGCCGCAGCCGGTGGCGTACAGGGTGCGCACGTTCGCGCAGCTGATTGAGGCGTCGGATTCGGGTGTGCGTGAGCTGATCGCGTCGGGCGCGATCCGCTCGTTCAAGGTCGGGGGCCTGCTCAGGATCCCCGCAAGCGAGCTGGTGAAATTCACCGGCGAAGAAGGTAAAGAGATGCGCCCCAGCGGTTGCGACGCGGGGCGCGAGAGCAAGTAAGGAGATGCTCATGAAGAAGGATAACATGTTCGGCCGTCGTTTGTGGCCGTGGAAGGCGTTGCTCGGAGGCGCATGCGTGGCCGTGTCGCTCGTGATCGCGTTCGGCATGCGTGGGATCGATAATCCGGATGGCTGGCCTGAGTGGTTGTTTTTCCCGGGTGTCGTGCTCGCCATTGTCGGCGGTGTCCTCGTTTACGCGGACTGGCGGGAGGGGCAGCTGTGAGCGCGGAAATTCTAGCTGGCGGAGCGCTGGCCCTTATGGCGGCGATGGTCGTCATGGCGAGCGTGATCTTACGCAAGGCGTCGCGCGCGGCGACCCTCGAGGACATCGCGGCTCGCATGGCGAAGGACGCGGGTAAGGCGCGTGCGCAGGGGACGACTCTGCTGCAGCGCACGGCTGATTTCACGTACTACGACCCGTCCGGCGACGACTCGCTCCCCCACATCATGTGCCTCGCGATGCAGGACGTGATCTTCGAGGCCGAAGTCAACGGATGCCTAGCGGTCGATACGCCGCATGTGTTCGTCGACCTGGATCGGAAGAAGATCTGCGTCGTCCTCGAGGTGCTGCGCGTTGCCTCCCTCCCTGTGGGGGTTGAGTGATGACCGATTCGACGTGCACGGCACTGCTGCCGCTCCGCCTCGAAGTATCCGACGACCGGCCCTGTCACGACAAGGCTGCACGGGAGATCGTGCGGCAGGCCAGGAAGCGGGCCCTCGCCTACACGACCGAGGCGCACGCCTCCCAGAACCGCGCGACGCGCGGACTCACCTACTACCCATCAATCCGAAACAACCAGACCAAGACCATGAAGGAGACAGATCGATGAGCGCAAAGCACATCACAAACCCGGTGACACTCACCCTCGCGCTCGACGACCTCGGGTGGCTGCGCAACTTCCTCAAGGAGGAAAGCCTCGCCGCCGAGATCGATCACGAGGAAGTCGAGCGACTCCACACCGACGCCGCTATCCGCGCCGCAAAGACCGTGCTCAGCAGTGAGCACACCCAGATGACGAAGATCATCGACGCCCTGGACGCGGCCCTGGCCGCAGATGACGCGCGCGAAGCAATCGCGAAGAAGATCGCCGCCGCAATGCCTCCCGTCGCATAGCCCCAACCGCCTAATCAACGAAGGAGACGAAATATGAGGTTCGAGAACACGATCGCCGTCGAGCTTAACCAGGTCGACGCAGCAATCGCCGCAGTCCTGCTCGCCGAGCGCGCCGGCCGTGAGGCCCTCAAGGCGCTGCTCGCAGACAAGACGGCAGAGGTAGGCGGGACAACCAACAAGAGCTCCCGCGTGCTTGCGGACGCTTACATCAAGGTCGGAAACGCTCTGACGTTCGCGATCATGGACGCGAAGGAGAACCGGGGATTGGAGAGCACCGGATCGCTCGTCCGGGGCACCGCCCTGATGGGCAATGCTGTTCAGGCAGTCGATGAGGTCGTCGACGCGATGGAGGCTGACAAATGAAGGTCGCTCAGGTCGCCGTCTATCTGGACACGGTACAAGCGACGCAAATCAGAGACGACGCGGAGGAAGCGGTGCTCTCGCTCGATGACGACATTGAGGTCACGACACAGATCTCGGACCTGAATGCTCGCCGCCTCGCGCGTGAGGCGCTCGACGCAAAGCGCTGCATTTACATGGAGATCGCTGACAAGCTGCAGGATGCCTGCGAGAAGCTCAACTGTGGCGAGTACGAGCTGCTTGAGAACTCCTAAAGACTGCTCCCCGCTGAGCGCGGCCACGGGGAGGCCACCCGCAACACCAAAAAACACAGCGGGACCGGCTAGACGATCGCGCAGCCCGACCAGCAGACACTCGGGTGCAAGTCCCGGGCGGGCACGAAACCCGCGCAACGACAGCGACGGGGAGATAACCAAGAACAGGAGACCATGATGACAACCATCAACGAGATCAAGGACAGGCTCAACGCCGTGGCGTTCGCAGGCAGAAGCTACACGGGGATGGACCCTCGGGTTGCCGCGAAGGAATACGCGCAGGCGGTTGCAGCCTTCGATCAGAACGCGGCCGTGGATATGGCGTACCTGCTCGACCGTGTCGATGAGCTGCAGGACGCGATCATCGTCGCAGCTTCGGACCTCGCCGACGTAGCAAGCTACGTCGCCGCCAGGTACGCCGGCACACCCGACGAAGCCAGCGAAATCCGCCTAGCAATCGGCGAACCAATCGACGCCCTAGTCAACGTCTCACAGGGGACTACGACCACGAGCGAAGAGGACGAACAATGATCGAGATCAAGCCCGCGGGCAACGTCCCCGGCTTCCGATTCTGCCCCGTCTGCCGCACACGCCTCGCACCGAGAGGTGCAAACGTCCTCGTCACCGTCGACGCAGAAACAGAAGCCACCGCGATCAAGACCGCCACCCACAAAGCCTGCGCACAAACCGTCATCGACTTCACCCGCGCTCGCGGGTACACGCCTGCGGAGCTTGCGGAGGTCGGCATCTGGGCAGAGGAAACGCGATGAGAGCCCCGATCAGGATCCAGCGCCGCCGCACTCGCGGGTGGAAGATGCCGGCTCACGCGAAATACGTAGGGCGAGGAAGCCTATACGGCAATCCGTTTAGGGTCGCTCGGTCGCCGTTTGAGCTTAAATATGGCGGCGCATTTATCGTCGAGTCTCCTGCGGAGGCTGTCGAGAAGTTTCGTGAGTGGATCAGGCACACGTCAGAGGGGCGGTTCGTCGCCACGTGCGCGGCGCGGAACCTCTGGGGCCTCGATCTCGCGTGCTGGTGCCCTGCTGAGCAGCCGTGTCACGCGGATGTCCTCTTGGAGATCGCAAACCCGCGCGGGGAGCGCGAATTCGAGAACCCCTACTACAGGATGTGGGATCGAGAAGAGGCCGCAGAATGACTGCGATAGGAAGTCTGTTCACGGGCTATGGCGGTCTGGACATGGCCGTCCGTATGGCCCTTGATCCATCGGCGCGAGTCGCATGGACGAGCGATCTTGAGACGGGGCCGTGCAGGCTGGCTGAGGTGCGCTGGCCGGGTGTCCCGAATCTCGGGGACATCACGCAGGTCGATTGGTCGGACGTCGAGCCGGTAGACATAATCTGCGGCGGCTCCCCCTGCCAGGACCTGAGCCTCGCAGGAAAGCGTGCGGGCATGGCGGCGGGCACCCGTTCGGGTCTGTGGGAGTCCATGTTTGAAGCGATCAAGACGCTAAGGCCGCGTTTGGTCGTGTGGGAAAACGTGAAGGGGGCGCTGACGAGTGGAGCGTTCAGTTTGGTGGAATCAGAGAAGGGACTGCTGGGAGAAGGGGCAGATGGACCTCTTCTCAGAGCGGCCGGCCGTGTGGCCGGAGACTTGGCCAGCGTCGGGTATGACACGCAGTGGCGTGTTGTACGAGCTTCCGACGTTGGTGCCCCTCACCAGCGTGAGCGGCTTTTCCTTACTGGCCACCCCGCAGGCGAACCTTGGCAGCTGCGGGGGGTCGCAGCCTCCGGAGAAGCGGCGGGCCGGGGGGCACTCGGTGAGCTTGGCAGACCAGGTCGAGCACCTGGTGCCCTGATTCCGACGCCGACTGCGTCGGATCACAAGGCTGGTCGGCATCAGGCTGGGACGGGGATGAGCCTATCGCAGGCGGTGCAGATGCTGCCGACTCCGGTCGCGCAGCCCTCGGGTAACTCGCCCGAGGCTCACCTCCGTAAGAAGCCAGGCCGCGCACAGGTCACTGACCTGGCGATCCTCGTCGAGCATGGCCTGCTGGCAACGGGAGGTCTCCTGCCGACACCGCAGGCGACGAACGCGACGGCGACCTCGACTGGATACGGCGCGAACCTCCACGAGGTAGCCCGAAACCTGCTGCCGACCCCGAAGGCGGGAGACGCAGTGATGGGCCTACCCCGCACATCAGGTCGCCCGCCGGAGAAGTTGACGCACCTTGCAACGCGCCTTGAGTACACGGATTACGGGATGTACGCGCCCGCGATCGCGCGCTGGGAGCAGGTGCTCGGTCGTCCGGCTCCGGCTCCGACTGTCCCGCCGACGCGTGAGGGGGGGCGAGCGAGGCTCTCGACTCGGTTCGTCGAGTGGCTCATGGGGTTGCCCGAGGGGCATGTGACCGGTGAGGATCTCGGGCTGACGCGCGAGCAGCAGCTTCGCCTCCTCGGGAATGGGGTCGTCCCGCAGCAGGGCGCCGCCGCTATCTACCAGCTCACCAGGATCGCCCTTAAGGAGGCAGCATGAGCAACTTAGATCCGCTGAAGGATCTCGACGGCGTCCAGGACTTTCAGGAGCGCGCGATCGTTCGCGCAGTTCGCCTGACTCGCGATAACGCGGACGAGATCGCACTTCGCGCCCGGATGCGCGTGAGCTTCACGCCCGAGGGGAAGGTAATGCTGTGCGGGCATAGCTTTGTAATTTGGGCGCTGGAGGGTGACGTGATCTTCGCTAGGCCCGGAAGTATGAGGCTCTCGGTCAGGACTGAGGAGGACTTCCTTGCCTGGTACACGCAGCCGGGCGAGCAGCTGACGGAGGAGGATCTGGGATGAACTCGCAGCTGGTGTGGGAATCACGAGTCTTGCCGCTGACGCGCGGCAAGCTCATTACCGCGAACGACAAGATGCACTGGGGAGTCCGCGCGCGGCTCACGAAGCAGCTCCGCCAGTGGGGCTATCTGCTTGGCCGTGAGGGTGTGGGCGTCGCGTGCCTCGGCCTGACGCACGCTCGCGTCGAGGTCGAGTTCGCGTATCCAGACAGGCGGCGGCGTGACCGCAGCAACCTCGCTCCGACGGTGAAAGCCCTCATGGACGGTCTCATCGATGCGGGGCTCCTGCCTGATGACGCGGACCGCTTCCTCGACGGACCGTACACAGTCATCGCGGACCACCTGGCAGGGACGCACTTGAACATCCCGATGTATGAGGTCCGCGTCCTCGTGTACGCGGACGAGAGAGAGGACAGGTAATGGCTGGTGAAACCGTTATCACTGTCATCGGTAACCTGACCGCTGATCCCGAACTGCGTTGGACGCAGTCCGGCGTGGCGGTCGCCGACTTCACGGTGGCTTCCACTCCCCGAACCTACGATCGTAACGCCGGTGAGTGGCGCGACGGCGACACCCTCTTCATGCGCTGCTCCGTGTGGCGCGAGACCGCTGAGAACGTCGCCGAGTCGCTGCGCAAGGGCATGCGCGTCATCGTTCAGGGTCGCCTCACCCAGCGCTCGTACGACACCCAGCAGGGTGAACGTCGCACGGTCGTTGAGCTGCAGGTCGACGAGGTCGGCCCCTCCCTGCGCCGCGCACGCGCGCAGGTCACCCGCACCGCCCCCTCCGGTGGCGGCGGCTACCAGTCCGACAAACGAGGCCAGCAGGGCGGCGGTTACGGCGGCGGTCAGGGTGGATACGGCCAGGGTGGTGCCAACTACGGCGCACCGACCGGCGGCTCCCCCGAGGACCCGTGGCGCTCCGCCCCCGCTGGCGGTGCCCCCTCCTTCGGCGACGAGCCCCCGTTCTGATCGGCACGGTGGAGTAGGTAAGGAGTGGTCGTGCAGGGTTTGGAGCTGTTCGAGTACACGGGTCATGAGATTCGTGTGCAGGTCGACGAGGCGGGTGCGCCGTTGTTCGTGCTTGCCGATCTGGCGTCGGCGCTGGGTATCGCGAACGTGACGCAGCTGCGCTCGCGTCTGTCCGATGACCTATGTCTGACATACCCCATGCGTGATCGGCTTGGTCGCTCCCAGCAGGTGTGGGTCGTGACGGAGCCTGGTTTGTATGAGGTGATTATCCGGTCGGATAAGCCAGAGGCGGCGGCGTTTCGGCGTTGGGTGACAGGCGAGGTTCTGCCGACGATACGTAAGTACGGCGTGTATGCGACTGAGTCGGCGGTCGATGCGATGTTGGCGGATCCGGAGACGATGATCCGGACGTTGACGGCGCTGCGGGATGAGCGTGCGGCGTGTGCGCGGGCTGAGGCGGTGGCGGCTGAGGCTGTGGCCGAGGTTGAGGCGCAGCGCCCTCACGCTGATCTGGGGCGCGCGGTTGCGGCCTCGGGAGAGGCGATGCTGCCGAGCGTGTTCGGAACTGTGTTGTCGGCGCGCGTCGAGGGCATGGGGCCGAACAGGTTTTGCCGGTGGCTGCGCGAGGCTGGCTACGTGTATCGGCGTGGCGGGCAGATGGTACCGACCGCGCGTGCGATCACGCAGGGGCTGCTAGAGGCCTCAGAGGTGCAGGTGCCCGGCGGCGGCGTGCGTGTGCAGACCTGGGTGCTGCCGAAGGGTCAGGAGCGGTTTGCGCGTGAGCTGCTCGCTGAGCGGGCGGTGGCGTCGTGATCGAGAGGCATTGCCCGGACTGCGGCGTCGTCCTTGAGGCTGGGCACGCGAGGTGTCGGCCGTGTTTCCTGCGTTTCGAGGCCCGCCATCAAAGGTTGACCGAGCGCTTCTGGATGGAGCGCAACTACCCGGAGTTCAGGCCACGTGACTTGTTCCCCGAGGACATGGATATCTCATCGACGCGAGAGGAGATCATACGATGAGAGAGACGCAGTCAGGATCCGATCATCATGTGTTGGACGCCAGAGGAGATGAGGTTGCCGGCAGCACCGGTAAGCATCGGGGCTACCCACGTCTTGAGGATGGTTCCACAATGGGACCAGAATTCGTTCCGCTTATGTTCGTCCGCGATACACGTTCCGAGGCTGAACGCCATGCCAGCCGCTTGCGTGCTCAGTGCGCGAAGCGCAACAACGTCTATGTCTTCTCCGTTGAGGAGATCAAGGCAGCGTGCGACAAGGTATCGCAGGTAGCCGAGAGCATTCTCGGGCAGACCGGAGGCTTGCCCGGTGATGTAGTCCTGCATCTTCTCAAGGGCATCTTGGAGGGCACCGCGAGCCTCCGGGGTGAGGGGCTCGGGCAGAAGGCCTCGGCTGGCGACATCCTTACCGATGTAGCGGAGCATGGAGACGTCACGAGGATTGAAGACGACGTGAGTGTCGTCCCAGTTGCTGGTGCGTTGTAGGAGCGTCTTGTGGATCTCGTCAAGAAGTTCGAGCGCAGCATCATCGGCACCGCTCGCCCGCGCGAGTTCTTTGGCTTCGAAAAGGGAGTGCATGACTCGGGCGTGAAACTCAAACCACGCATCTTCTCCTGCGAGAGATGCGAGTGCCCCAACGTACCGCTTCTCTTCGTTCGTGATTGCTTCGAGGTACGACGCGAGGTCGTCGAAGGGGTTATTGCTCATGTGTCGAATCGTAGCCCGCCCCAGGCTGTGTGAGCGCGTGTTTGGTGAATGTTGAGTATGTGAAAGGAGGAACCACCTATGTCGTGGCTGAAAACGAGTGATACGGCGGCGATGAATCCGCGAGTGCTCGCGGTCGCGTCGGTGCCGGGCGCGTCTGTTCAGGATGTCAATGCGGTGTATGGGTTCGTGCATCGCTGTGCTGTGTATTGCGCTCAGTATCGGGGTGATTATGTGATCGAGCCAGCGGCGTATATCACGATGGGTTTTGGTGACCATGAGCGCCTGATTGACTTGGCGGTACAGGTGGGGCTCATGTTTTGGGTCGAGGACGAAGCGGGTGTTCGCTCGCTGCGCGTGCTTGATGATGAGGACAACTTCGTTCACATGCTCTCACCGGAAGAGAACGAGTGGGCAGCGCAACGTAATCGCGACAACCGTGATTGGACCCTCAAGGGGCCAGTGTTATTGCGTGACGGCGATAACTGCAGGTATTGCGGTGTGCGTGTGACGTGGACTGGCCGCAAGACCGGTCAGCGGCGTGGGACGTTGGACCATCGTGTGCCGGGAGAGCCTGGCACCGTGGACACACTCGTTGTCGCGTGTAGACGTTGTAATTCGTCGCGCGGGGAGGATGAGTCGGGCGCGTGGGATCGCGCTCATCCTCTCCTCCCGGTTCCCGCGCATCCGGTGTGGGGGAAGTGGACTAGGCGCAACCTAGTGGATAACGGTTTCCTCGACGATGTCGAGTCGCATGGTGATGCCGCTGACGGTCGTAGCGACCGCGCCTCGGGCGCGCCCTCGGTGGGTGTGGCCTCGGGTAGCGTTGACGCTCCTGTCGGCGTGGGTGTCCCCGTGGGGTCCGAGGGTAACCGAGGAGAGGTCGACCCCGGCGCACCTGATCAGTGCGCGCCCGAGGGTCCTTCTCCTCGTGACCCCGCCCGCGAGCGCGATTCCGTCGCCGGAGAGGCAGTTGTGTTCAAGGTGGCGTCGTCCTCTCCCCCACTTGGAGGTGAGCGTATTCGCGAATTATTCGCGAATAGGGATCGAATGCCGAGGGTTACGGATTCGAATGCGTCGGGTCGGGCCGGGACGGGTCGGGCCGGGACGGGTCGGGCCGGGACAGGTCGGGCCGGGACAGGTCAGGCCGGGACGGAAGGCGCGTCCCTTGCGTCAGAGCAGAAAAAGCGTAAGAGAAGGAGAAGGAGTAGGAGATGACAGACGAGCACGCACAGGTGCTGGACAAAATTGAGGACGCGATAGGTGCGCTGGTAGCGCAGAGGCACGGGCCAGGGAGACTGGTCGGGGCGTGGGAGATCATGATTGAGACGATTGATCCGTCGCGTCCGGACGTAACGGCCTGGATGACGGACGGGCGGGGCTCGATGTTGGCTCGGCGTGGCCTCATTGAGGTGTGCCGTGACACGTACCGGGGCGACATCAAGGACGTGGATGACGATGAGTAGGGTAATGACTGGTGAGGTGTGCCCGGTGACGGGAGAGCCGTTGGTGCCGGGTGAGTATTTGTCGCGGGGTGGTGCGGCGCGTCTGAGGGTTGCGACTCAGGGCCTGCCCGCGCTCATGGCGGATCTTGAGTACATCGCTTCTCGTAAGTCTGTGCAGGGCGAGGCGGGGGGTTCGTCGGGGCATTCGACGTCGTCGCCTCCGATCCGGCTCGCTCTCATGCTTGAGGTCGACGAGATGGCCTCGGCTCTGCAGACGTGGGGTGATGAGCTGATCCGCCTCGTGATGGGGCCGAAGTACTGCGTGCCCGCCCGGGATTGGCGGATGGTTGCTCAGTTGTTCGCCGCGCACGAGGATCGCGTGCGACGTTGGCCTCTGGCGCAGCAGTGCGCTGACGAAGTCTTGTACTCGATCAAGCGGCTTGAGCGCCTCGCGGCTCCGGCGCACGCGCGCCTCATGTTCGTCGGCAAGTGCCCACGCTGCAGCGCTGACCTTCTCGCGCGAGAAGGCGCAGATGAGGTGAAGTGTCGCGAGTGCTGGCAGCAGGTCGACTGTCGGACGGCCGTCGTGTTGATGATGGCCGAGGCGAAGCGCCTTGAGCTGCCGCGCCCGCGCGCGACCAGGGTTGCGGAGCTAATCGTCGGTAAGCCGATCAGGGATGCGACGGTGCGGTCGTGGTGCCAGCGGCGGAAGCTGCGGCCGGTCTCGCCGGAGGTCGGGTACCGCAAGTACAGGGTCGCCGACATCGTCAACCTCGCGTCCTGACAGGAAGTGCCCCCGGGCAGTGCCTCAAGCGCACCCGGGGGTGTCCTGTACCCGGAGGGGGCCTCGAAATCACCCCCGGGGGTGCTTGCAACACCCCCGGGGGGTGTTCTGTACCCGGGGGAGGTCTGAAACCACCCCCGGGGGTGTCGTGAAACACCCAGGGGGCAGGTCTTGCATCGCGCGTGCAACGGTGTATATTTCTAGTGTGGCCTTCCGCGTAAGTGGGGGGCCATTCGAGTTTGGCGAGGGGGTGGCGACATTGGTGTCATCCCGGACAGGTACGAGCCAGTACAAGCACTGGCGCACGCGAGTCCTCGCGGCCGGCCGCGCAGCTGGCATCACGCATTGCCCGGTTTGCAACGTGGTCCTCGATTATGTGAACACTCGGACGCCGGCGTCGGCCGAGCCTGATCACATCCTTCCTCATCGTTGGGGCGGTAAAAACGTCCTCGAGAACGGTCGAGTGCTGTGCCGCCGCTGCAATCAGTCGCGCGGCGACCGCGTGAACGCACCAAAACGGCAGGCTCGGCCGTCCTCAGTTGACGTTGATTGGTAACAGCACCCTGTTTGCGGTGTAATTTCAACGGAGATAGGGGCACCGCCCCCCACCTCCCCCCGCTTGCGCTCCCACAGCGGTATAGCGCCATACCCCCCCGCTTTCAGGCGGGCCGGGCTGGAAAAATGCTGACCGACCGTGTTCGTTTGACACGCGGCCATTGGGGGAGTGTGAGGGGGATGTGGCGCTCGCGGTAGGCGTTTTTCGGTGATATTTGGCGTTTTAGGGGGTGGCTAGGGGTGGCGAAGAAGAAGGCGGACGCGAAGAAGGCGGATGCGTTCGATGAGCTTGAGGCTCGCAAGAAGCTGCTTGACCTGACCCTGGCGTCCCTCGAGTACGCCGAGTTCGACAAGCGCGCGCCCCTGATTCGTGAGGCGCGGGCGCTGATTTCCGAGATTTCAGGTACCTCGGGGGCTGCGGTTCCCGAGTCGGTGAAGGGAGAGGGGGGCCAGGTTGTCGACTTCCAGCAGCGATTGGCGAAGCATCGAGCAGGCTCCCCGGCTGCGGGCCGCCGTTGAGCGCCGCGCAAAAAGCTTCGGCGAGCTCGCGGGCGAGTTCGCAGCGTCGTTCGGGCTGATGCCTGATGCGTGGCAGCAGCTCGTCCTCGACGACTGGCTCGCAGCCTCCGCCAAAGACGAATGGAAGCACCCCGTCGCTGGCCTGTCCGTACCTCGCCAGAACGGCAAGAATGCGTTGCTCGAAATGCGCGAGCTCTTCGGCATGGTCCTGCTTGGCGAGACGGTGATTCATTCGGCGCACGAGGTCAAGTCGGCACAGGCGCACTACCGCAGGTTCAAGGAGTTTTTCGGGAAGAAGGCCGATGACGAGGCCGCTCGATACCCTGAGCTGAACGCGATGGTCGAGCAGGTCCGAAACGTCAACGGCCAGGAAGCGATCATCCTCAAGAACGATCCGTCGCGCGGCTGGCACGGCGGCTCCCTGCGTGTCATCGCGCGCTCGAAGTCCTCGGGCCGCGGCTTCACCGCTGACCTGATCGTCCTCGATGAGGCGCAGGAGCTGACAGAGGATGCTCTCGAAGCGATCACGTCGACCGGCTCAGCCGGTCACCTCGGCAACTCCCAAGTGCTGTACACAGGAACGCCTCCAGGACCGAACGCCAACGGCCAGGTGTTCGAGCGCATCCGAGACCAGGCGCTGTCCGATCATCCCGGCGCGATGTGCTGGCACGAATGGAGCGCGGACCCGGATAAGCCACTGCGCATGGACGACGTCAAGACCTGGGAAGCCACAAACCCCGCGCTGCTGGCAGGTCGCATGAAGCGCGCGTTCATCGAGCTGGAGCGTAAGACGCTCTCGGATGAAGGCTTCGCGCGCGAGCGCCTCGGGATGTGGCCGGCAAACGCGGGAGCGTCGCGGGCGATCGACCCGACCACATGGGATGCATCAGCGGCAGTCGCGCCTGTTAATGGCATCCGGTCATTCGCCGTCGCGTTCAGCGCGGACGGAAAGCGGCAGGCCCTCGCGGGCGCGATCAAGTGGACCTCGGACAAGGAGAGCGGCTTCCACGTGAACGTCATCGACACGTTCACCGGGTCAACGGACGACGGCGTGAAGGCAGTCGCCGACTGGCTTGCCGCACGACGCGACCGTACAGCGCAGATCAACATCGTCGGAGGCTCCGGCGCGGCGGCGCTCGCGGACGCTCTGCAGGTTCGTGGCGTGCCCACGAGGATCGTACACATCATGACAACCCGCGAGTACCTCGAATCGTGCTCGCTGTTTTTCGAGGGTCTGCGCGACGGGCGCATCACGCACCCGATCGGCGATCCACAGGACGCTCTCAACTCGGCGGTGGCCGTGTGCGATAGGAAGACTCGCACCCGCGACGGCGCGTGGGGATGGGAAGCCAGTATCCCCGATGGAGACGAAACCCCGCTAGAGGCCGTGTCTGCGGCTGTTCTGGCGGCTAAGACGACCCGGCGCAGGCCGGGCAAGAAAGCGAGAGCCCTGTGAGTGCCAAGAAGTTCATGCTCGCGACCCCGGTGTCGTTCTGAACTGCGCCCCGAAACTTGGACGCTTTAAATGGTAGCCGTTATGCGGCTTCCT